>OOCY01000017.1_pt1 | contig 191593 bp, 209 predicted proteins | sample 1671291 | NCBI WGS metagenome assembly OOCY01 (sample SAMN06348141, study PRJEB24527) | human gut metagenome | biome: human gut; feature: ankylosing spondylitis patient; material: feces | host: Homo sapiens | place: China | collected 2015-10 | reverse complement strand
CTCGCACCAAGAAGTATCCACGGAATGCCGATGAAAAGTCGATATTTCGTGGATTTTTTGTTATCTGCGTTTATCGGATACTGCCAGATACTGCGTGATACTGTCTGCTTTTGCCGGGTACTTTGTAGTCAGGATCGTAGTCAGAAAAAGTAGGTCATAGCAGGATTTTTCCGGGGGTTCCCCGGGACAAAAAGTAGTCAAAAATGATGAATCAGGCCGCTGTCTCCGTAAAACAGAGACAGCGGCCTGATTCATCAAGGGGATTATTTGTCCATATCATGGTACGAACCGTCGGGCGGCCGTGCTGTTCGACCCCTCTTCTCCGCAAGATAAAAAACGACCCCAAGCCTGAGCTTGGGGTCATTTTTTATGCGGGAGAAGGGGGTCGAACCCTCACTCCGTTGGAACTGGTGCCTAAAACCAGCGCGTCTGCCATTCCGCCACTCCCGCACGGAAACTTTATTTATAGTAGCAAGATTCGCCGCAAAAGTCAACTGCCGAAGGATAATTCCCTCTTTGCGTCCGCATAATAACCCCAAAAACAGCGAGGGAGGCCATGGGCGTGAAGAGAATGCAGCGGGCAAAGCTTGCGGCGGCATATCTGCTGCTGGCTCTTGCGGCAGCTTTGGGCTGGCTGTACAGCTGCCTGCCGGACCGGGTCTATCTGGAGCCGGGACAAGCCTTATATCTTCCCCGCTTTGCATGGGTCGAGCCGCAGCGCGGCCATGGAAGCCGGAATGTCGCCAGCACCCGGGCGGTGGGCAGCTACCAGACGACGCTGACGCTGGGTGGGTGGCTCCCCATCAAGACCATCCGGGCGGTGGTGACAGAGCGGCCCAGAGTGACCGTCTGCGGTACACCGTTCGGCGTCAAGATGTTCTCCGAAGGAGCGCTCATCGTGGGATTTTCGGAGATCGGGCAGGCTGGCGGCGGGACATCGAACCCCGCCAAGGAGGCCGGGCTTCGCCTCGGCGACCGGGTCATCTGCATCGGGCAGACCCGCACCGAGAGCAATGACGCCGTAAAGGAAGCCCTGGACGCCGCCGAGGGACAGTCCGTGGAGGTCGTGTATATCCGCAGCGGTGAGCAGAAGCTGACTGCCCTGACCCCAGTGTGGGACGATGCCGCCGGGCAGTGGCGGGCCGGAATGTGGGTGCGGGACTCCTCCGCCGGCGTGGGTACACTGACCTTCGCCGACGAGGAGCTCGGCGTATTTGCGGGACTGGGCCACCCCATCAGCGACAGTGACACCGGCGAAAGCGTCGCCCTGCGCAGCGGCGAGATCGTTCCCTGCGAGATAACCGGCTGCAGTGCCGGAACGGCCGGAAGCCCCGGTGAGCTAAAGGGCCATTTCCTGAGCGCCCACGCCATCGGCACCATCCGCATCAACGGCGAGAACGGCGTCTACGGCACGACGCGCACCCACTTCTCGGGCCAGCTGCGGGAGATCGCGTTCGCGCAGGAAGTCGTCACCGGCCCCGCTGAGATATGGGCCACCATCGAGGGGGAAACGCCCCGCGCATACCGCATCCAGATCGAGCGGGTCAGCGACGCCGACCCTCGCCGGAATCTGGTCATCCGGGTGACCGACCCTTCGCTTCTGTCTGCGACCGGCGGCATCGTGCAGGGCATGAGCGGAAGCCCCATCCTCCAAAATGGGCGCCTCGTGGGTGCTGTGACCCATGTTCTGGTCAATGACCCCACCCGAGGCTACGGGATTTTCGCCCAGACGATGCTCGAACAGGCAAAAAACGCCGTTCAAAACGGTGCCGAAGCGCAGACCGCAGAATGAACAAGAAAATTTTTGCGAAAATTCCAGAAAATGTAAAAATTTCCTGTTGCAATCCATGGTAAATTATGGTAAAATCTAGACTGTAAAGGGAACTGCACACATTGGAGGATAGTACGATGGATAAAGTAAGATTTTTGATGTCGGATACAAGTGCGGATGTTACGGCAGCCTGCCGAGAGGCGCTGGAGCAAAAAGGCGTAGAAGTGACCGTCGTGGAAAAAGACGGCCTTCAGATCTTGCAGAAGATGCTTGTGGTGCGGCCGCAGGTGGTTTTGCTGGATGCCTTCATGCCCGGGCTGGATGCTCTGGCCGTCAAGCAGAAATATGTCGCCGCCGGCGAAACGCACACCACGTTTTTCGTCACCGGCGCCTTCCAGAGCGAGGAAATGGTCCAGGAGCTGCTGGATGAGGGCTTTGCCTACTACTTTGTCAAACCCTTCGACGAGAATGTCCTTGCCAGCCGGGTGCTCAAAGTCGCCCACGGCCACCAGAAGCGGCTTATCACGGCCAGCGTGGACAGCGACGAGCTGAAGGTCACGGACATTCTGCATCAGATCGGCGTCCCTGCCCACATCAAAGGCTACCAGTTCCTGCGGGATGCCATCCTGCTCACCATGAACGAGCCGGAGTACATCAACGCCGTCACCAAGCGCCTGTACCCGGAGATCGCCAAGAAAAACGGCACCACCGCCAGCCGGGTAGAGCGGGCCATCCGCCACGCCATCGAGGTGGCATGGGACCGTGGCGATGTGGACACCCTGAACAGCTACTTCGGCTACACCATCCACAATCTGCGCGGCAAACCGACCAACTCGGAGTTCATCGCGATGATCGCCGACAAGATGCGCCTGGATAAGCGGCAGCAGGCGGGTTGAAAAGAATATTTTTCTGCGTCATTTTCCTGTGGCATGTTTCATTGATTGCCGGGTGCGAAATTATAAATTACGGTTCCCTCATAATATGGTAATAACGAGCCTCCTGCATCGATTTTCCAATGCAGGAGGCTCGTTTTCTGTGCAAAAGTGATCGTTGGCGGATCAGCACGGCCGCCCGCAGGCGGCAAGCAATCAGCCAGGAGGACTGCCATCACAACTTGACGAAAAATGCAAGAATCTCTATACTATAGAAGAGAATAAACAAAGAAGGGAATGGATCGATCCCCTTATGCTGAAGATCGCATTTTGTGACGACGAGACCCAGGAGACCAGACGGCTGGAAGCTCTGCTGGAAGAATATGCGGCTGACCGCGGGCAGGACTTTGCCCATACGTCTTATCAAAGCCCGGTCGAGCTGATGGCGGAGGTGGAGAAGGGAACGCGCTTCGACATCATCCTGCTGGATGTCCTGATGCCGGGCGAAAACGGGATGGCTGCGGCCCGGGAGATACGGGAATATGACTCAAATGTGAAGATCATCTTCCTTACTTCAAGCACGGAGTTTGCGGTGGAATCCTACGCGGTGGATGCATGGTATTACCAGCTCAAGCCCATCCGGAGAGAGGACTTTTTCCGCCTGATGGACTCGGCCTGTGCGGCCTGCACCAGGGAGCAGAAGCACAGCCTCATCCTCCGGAGCAAGAGCGGCATCGTCCGCCTGGAGCTGGAAGAGCTGGTCTACTGCGAGGTGATGGGGCGGACGCTCACGTTTCACCTGAACAACGGCGTCGTGCTGGAAAGCATGGGCCGGCTGGACGACCTCTGCGACCAGCTCGTGGAATACCCGAATTTCCTCCGTCCCCACCGCTCCTTCCTGATCAATATGGAGTATATCGCCAACATCGCAGCCCGCTCCATCACGATGCAGGACGGAGCCGTGGTGCCGCTGCCCCACGGGAAGTATTCGGAAACGAAAGACCGCTACCTGAGCTATATTTTTGACCGAAAGCAGGTGGTCATGTAGTGAACGCTCTTACTGTACCAAACGGCGTTGCCGTGGCGCTCTTTGGCATCGCACTCTCGGCGGCGTTCTGCGACATCCACTGGACGAAGAAGAACTGCATCATATTGGCGGTCGGCTCAGCAGCCATGCTCCTGATGCAGGCGCTTATTACTTATAAGGATAGCTGGACGGCGATGCAGGAGACGTATCCGCTTATCACCCATCTGCCGCTTACCATCATCCTCAGCGTCCTCAGCGGAAAATGGCTCTGGCCCACCATCTCGGTGCTGGCGGCATATCTGTGCTGTCAGCTTCGGCGCTGGGTGGCACTGCTGGTCATTGCGATGGTACCGGGCATCGACTGGCTGCAGCCCGCCGTCGAGATTGTGGTCACGCTGCCGCTGCTGGCGGTATTGCTGCGCTATGTTGCCCCGGCGGCCCGCAGCTTTGCCCGGTATCCGCGCTCGATGCAGCTTCTGTTCGGCGTAGTGCCGCTGGCAGGCTACCTTTTCGATTATGTGACCCGCATCTACACCGACCTTCTCGCCCAGGGCAATCAGGCGGCGGTGGAATTCATGCCCTTCGTGTGCAGCGTGGCGTATATCGTCTTTGTCCTCCGGGTCTCGGCAGAGGAGCGCACCCGCGGCCAGCTGGAACAGACCCGGAACAACCTCAAGTTGCAGGTCGGTCAGGCGGTGCGGGAAATCGAGGCCCTGCGCACCTCCCAGCAGCAGACTCGCGCCTACCGCCACGACCTGCGCCACCATCTGCAATACATCTCCGCCTGCATCGAGAACGGCAGGGGAGAGCAGGCGCAGGAGTACATCCAGAGCATCTGCTCCGAGATAGAGGCCAGCAAGGTGACGACCTACTGCGAGAACGAGGCTGCGAACCTCATCTTCTCGTCCTTTGCAGGCCGGGCGGAGAGCTGCGGTGTGCCGCTCAACATTCAGGCTCATATCCCGCAGCTTATCTCGGTGGCCGAGACAGACCTCTGCGTGCTGCTCTCCAATGCGCTGGAAAATGCGCTCCGGGCCTGCCGCAGGATGAAAGCGGAGAATGGCCCTGCATACATTGAAGTTACTGCCCGGGAAAAGAATGGGCATCTCTTTTTGCAGTTCGTCAATCCCTGTCCGGAGGGGATACAGTTTGAAAACGGCCTGCCGGTGACCCACACCGAAGGACACGGCATCGGTGTGCGCAGCATCTGCGCGATCGTGGAAAAATATAAAGGGCTTTCGGATTTCTCGGTGCAGGACGGCAGATTCATCCTCCGCGTTTCCCTGTGAGCCGGGTCGATTGAGCGCAGTTTCGGGGCGAATCGTGTCAAACTGCCCGCCGCAGGGGCAGAAAAGAGTATACTGGAACCAGACAAAATGTGCTCTCCGAATATCGCACAAGGAGGAAAAGTTTTATGAAACGTATCACTTCTCTTGCACTCAGCGCGGCACTTCTGGCCTCGCTTTCGACACCGGTGCTGGCCGCGCCGGCCATCTCTGTGGATGCGGCCCCTACGGCAGCTGTGCTGGAAGAGGAAAACTCTTTGTGGGAGCTTCCGCAGGCAGACACGCCGGACATGAGCAACACGGTCTGGTCGTTTGCCGGCGGCTACATCGACGGCGGTGAGATGACTCAGGCCGAGATGGACGAGTCTCTGGCGGCATACGGCGGTACGCTGCAGTTCACCTTTGACGCCGCAGGCGGCGCAAAGATGATCCAGGGCGGCGGTACGCTGAACGGCACTTACCAGTATCTCGACGACGGCAGCGTGGGCGTCATCTTCGACTACAACGGCGAGGAGCTGCGCTACGCCTGCATCTTTACCTGGACGGACGAGGGCGAGCTGCTCATGGTCGCCATCTCGGATGTGGAGGGTGCCGACGGCATTTACTTTGTCCAGTAAATTCGTTTCATCGTGTCTTTCGGATGCGATGCAGATAAGCCTTGTCCTGGAGCTCTGGCTCTGACAGCTGCTTTTGCGGAAAGCAGCTGTCCTGTGGGAGCCGGAACGCCCATTCCCAGGTGAGGCTGGAGGAATCAGAAACGGCCCGGCAGAGTTTTCTGCCGGGTTTGTTCGTTTTCCGGGGCAGAGAGAAGGACTTTCCAGAAAAAAGTGCAAAAAAGTCAAAATATCCTCTTGCAATTTTTCCGGAGAGTGATATAATATTAAGGCAATCGTTTCCAAGGCCGCTCGAGGGGGTAGCCGATATTGAAGGTTGTGATGGGCACATACATTAAATATGGCCCCAATAAGTCAGAACCAGAAATGAGGTGAAAAGAATGAAACAGGGTATCCATCCGAACTACGTTGACTGCACCATCACCTGCGCATGCGGCAACGTCATCAAGACTCGTTCCACCAAGCCCGAGATCCACGTCGAAGTTTGCTCCAAGTGCCATCCTTTCTACACTGGTAAGCAGAAGCTGGTCGACACCGGCGGACGTGTTGAGCGCTTCAACAAGCGTTTCGGCCGTAAGTAATTGCAACAATTACAAGGCTTCCAAGAGCGTCGTTCCCTTTGCGGGGAGCGGCGCTCTTTTTGCGTCCGGCCGCGAAAACTGCCGCATCAGCGCAAAAGAAACAATATTTGGAAACGCACACAGGTTTATCTTATTTCTGACACATTTTCGGGCTAAAATGATGCAGATATTCCCGGGGACACCCGCAGAGAAGGAGCGTTTTTTGTGATAGAAGTATCCCACCTCACCAAGAAATACGGCAGCCGCCTTGCAGTGGACGACATCTCTTTCACGGTGGAGGACGGCGTCATCTACGGCCTGCTGGGGCCGAACGGTGCCGGTAAGTCCACCATCATGAACATCCTCACCGGTTATCTTGCCGCCACGGAGGGGCAGGTGACGGTGGCGGGCCATCCGCTGCCCGAGGAAGCCGACGCCGCCAAGGCCTGCGTGGGTTATCTGCCGGAACAGCCGCCCCTTTACCCGGAGATGACGGTGGCCGAGTACCTCGACTTTGCCGCCGAACTGAAAGGTGTCAAGAAAGCCGACCGCCCGGCACAGGTGCAGTCTGCCGCCCACCGTACCGGTCTGGAAGATGTCCTGCCCCGGCTCATCCGCAGCCTCTCGAAGGGCTACCGCCAGCGGGTGGGCGTGGCGCAGGCGCTGCTGGGCAGTCCGCAGCTCATCATTCTGGACGAACCCACCGTGGGCCTCGACCCGGCGCAGGTCATCGAGCTGCGCCGCCTCATCCGGGAGCTGGGCCGCACCCACACGGTCATCCTGTCCAGCCATATCCTCAGTGAGGTGAAGGCCGTCTGCGACAAGGCACTCATCCTGTCGCAGGGGCATCTGGCCGCCGTCGTGGACCTTGCCGCCGAAGAGCGCGATTTGGAAGAGCTCTTCCTTGAGCTGACGGCTCCGGAAGAGACTTCGGATAAAAAGGAGGACTGATTCGATGCTTGCCATCTACAAGCGGGAGCTGCGCAGCTTTTTTCACGGCATGATGGGCTATCTGCTCACGGCCTTTCTGCTGGCGGCTTCCGGCATCTATTTTCTGGCCCTGAACCTCGGTTACGGCCTGACGGATTTTGGCTACTATACGCTCTACCGCACGATCTTCATGCTGCTGCTCTATTTCCCGGTGCTGGCCATGCGCTCGCTGGCCGAAGAGCGCCGCGCCCGCACCGACCAGCTCCTTCTCACCAGCCCGGTGTCCGTGTGGGGCATCGTGGTGGGCAAGTATCTGGCCCTCTGCACCGTGTTCGCGCTGCCCTGTCTGGCTGACGGCGTCATGATTGTCGTGCTCTGGCTGCTGGGCGGCACGGCCTCGGCCTGCGGGGCAAATTTCGCCGCGCTGCTGTGCTATTTCCTGCTGGGCTGTGCGGCCATTGCCGTCTGCGAGTTCTGCTCCGGCCTCACGGAGAATCAGATCATCGCGGCAGTTATGGGCTTTTCGGCCCTGCTGCTGGCCTATATGATGCCCAGCCTCCGCAGTATGTTCAACGCCGGGAGCGCCGTGGCGCTGGTGGTCTTTACGGCTCTGTCGGCGGGAGCCTCCCTTGCGGTGGGCCTGCGCACCCGGAGCTTCACGCTGGGCTGCTTCTGCTTTGCGGTCCTCTGTGCCGGGCTGAGCGCCCTGTTCCTGCTGCGCAGCGCATGGCTCACCGAGGCGTTCAGCGCTGTCTTGAGCGCCCTCTGCCTGTTTGCGCCCTTTGAGGAGTTCGTCAACAACAGCTTTTCCATCCCGACGCTGGTTTATTATCTGACGGTGACGGTGCTCTTCCTCTTCTTTACGGCGCAGGGCATCGAGAAGCGCCGCTGGAACTGAGAGGGGGCAGACTATGAAGAAATTTGAGAAAAAGAGCGCAGGCCCGCTGGAACGTCTGCGGCTGCGCAGCGGCATCTATGCCTCGGCGGTCACGGTGCTGGTGGTCGTGCTGGCCGTCCTGCTCAACCTCATCGTCCGGACCGTCCCGACGAAGTACACCGAGTTCGACCTCTCGGAGGCCGGGCTCTACACCCTCAGCGGCAGCTCCAAGGACATCGCCCACGCCCTGACGCAGGATGTCACCATCTACTATCTGGCCGAGACGGGCAGCGAGGACGCCATCATCACAAAGCTGCTGGACCGCTACGCCTCCGAGAGCAACCACATCAAGTGGGAGACGAAAGACCCCGCCGTCTACCCGACCTTCGCCGCCCAGTACGGCGTGCAGTCGGCTGAGAACGGCAGTCTCATCCTCGTCTCGGGGGAGAAGAGCGCCGTGCTGGCGGCGTCCGACCTCTACGATTATGACTACTCCGACTACTACACCACCGGCAGCTACAGTGTGACCTTCGGCGGCGAAAATAAGCTCACCGCTGCCATCTACCGCATCACCAGCGGCGAAGAGCTCCACGCCTACTACACGACGAACCACGGCGAACAGCGCCTCACCGACACCCTGACCGACGCACTGGAGGGTCAGAACCTCTCCGTCAGCCCCCTCGACCTGCTGACGGACACCATCCCGGACGACTGCGACCTGCTCATCATCAATGACCCGCAGCAGGACGTTGCATCGGCGGGCGGCCTCGTGGATGAGATGTCGGCCCTGCGCGCCTACCTGAAAAATGGCGGACATCTGATGCTCACCACCGACAGCTATTACTCCACCCCGAACCTTGACGCCCTGATGGCCGAGTTTGGCCTGACCCGGACGCCCGGACTCGTAGTGGAAGGGGACAGCGGCCATTACCTGAACGGTTACCCCTACTATCTGCTGCCGGATTACGCCACCGACACCGAGAGCGGCACGCTGGACGGCATCGACACCAGCCGCCGCGTCCTGCTGCAGATGGCGCAGGGCATCACCATCACCGAGACGGAGGGCATCGCCTCGGAAGCTCTGCTGGTCAGTACCGAGAGCTCCTACAGCAAGGCGGCGGGCTATGAGATGACCACCGCCGAGCAGGAAGACGGCGACCCCGACGGCCCCTTTGCGCTGGCAGCCTATGCTTCCGATAACAGCACCGGCGCAGAGGTCATCTGGGTCAACTGCGGCAACATGGACAACGAGGCCGTCTACCAGACTGTTCCCGGCAACGTGACCTTCCTGCAGGGCTGCGCAGCCTCTCTGGCCGGGCAGGAGGGGACCACCCTCGTAGAGTCCAAGGCGCTGGAAGCTGCGCCCATCACCATCTCGGGCCACACCGCCGCTGTACTGGGTCTGGTGTTCGTCCTCATTCTCCCGGCGGCTGTGCTGGCCGCGGGCGCAGTGGTGGTGCTGCTGCGCCGCCGCAAGTAAGGAGGCACGCCATGAAAACAAAACGGCGTACCCTCATCGTTTTGCTGGTGTTCGTTCTCGCCGCCGGGGCGGCGCTGACCCTGCTGACCCACGCGAACCAGAAGGCCGAACAGGCCGCCAGCGAGGCCGAGGACGGCAGCATCCCGCTGCTGGATGTGACCACCGCCACGCTGGAAAGCGTCTCCATCCAGTATGGCGGCGATACTCTGACGCTCCGGCCCTCTGACGACGGCTGGACGCTGACCGAGGACCCAGCCTACCATCTGGACGATTCGGCCTGCAGCACCATCCGCACCGCGCTGGCAGGCATGAAGGCCAAGCGCCAGCTCGAGGCGCAGCCCGGAGAGGACTACGGTTTCGACGCGCCTCAGCTTGTCGTAAATGTTTCGGCGGCGGGGGAGCGCACCACCCTTACCGTGGGAGCGGAGAACCCCGTCACCGGCGATGTGTACGTCCGGCGGGAGGGCGGCGACGCTGTCTATACTGTGGACGCGGCCAAGTTCCGCTGCATGGAGCAGACGAAGGCGGAGCTCTTTGGGGCGTTCAGCCCGGCGGGTATCACAGTCTCGGACATCGAGGCTGTGCGCTACACCCTCCAAAGCGGCGAGACGATCAAGCTGCAATCCGTATCCCAGCCCACGGAGGCCGACAGCACCACCTACCAGACCGTCTGGCAGCTCACCGACGAGCCGGACGACGCACTGGATACCGACAAGACGGACGCTCTGCTGGCCGCACTGGCCAGCTATGTCACCGGGCAGGACACTGCCGCCGACCTTTCCGCCTGCGGCTTCGACGCCCCGCTGGTGACAGCAGAGGTGACGACAGCTGACGGCACTGTCACCCTGACGTATGCCATCGGCACCGACGGCTATTATATGATGGTGTCGGGCGACAGCTCTGTCTACACCGTGGACGGCCAGACCGTGCAGGCCCTCTGCCTGACGGCCCGGCAGCTGAAAGCCGACACCTGAGAATTTATCCCAAAAGCACCCGCAGTTCTGCACTGCAGGTGCTTTTATGCTGTATAAGGAAACGCTATATGCAAAATTGATGTAAAACCCGGGTGGGAAAAGCCCCCTCGGAGTCAAAGTTTCGGCAAACATCAGCAGAGTGATTGACATTTTGACAAAGATTGTTTAAGATAGACAAGACAGGGCAGAATAACTGCGCAATGTTACGGTCGTCATGGATGTTGTGCGGGGATGAGTCTGCTCCCACAGCCAGCACAGATTGGATGGGCGAGGGAGCAGACTCAAAGTCACCCTAATGTGATGGAAGGATGGGGGAGTAAACCCCTGTCTTTTTTCGTATCTGAGTTACAAGGAGGATATAGGAAAGAAATGAACAACTCGGTGATCGTTTCGCTGCGAGACATCGTAGTGGAATTTGATGGTCAGCGCATTCTGGATGGGCTGAACCTCGACATCCATGACAAAGAGTTTGTGACGCTGCTGGGATCCTCCGGCTGCGGAAAAACCACCACCCTCCGCCTCATCGCGGGCTTTCTGGAACCGACGTCCGGCAAAGTGCTGCTGAAAGGAGAGGACATCACAGGCGTACCGCCCTACAAGCGCCCGGTGAACACCGTGTTCCAGAAATACGCGCTGTTCCCCCACCTGAACGTCTTTGAGAATGTGGCCTTCGGCCTCCGCCTCAAGAAGATGGACGAAGAGACCATCCGCCGCAAGGTGCGGGATATGCTGGAAGTCGTGGGCCTGAAGGGCTTCGAGCGCCGCAGCATCGGCCAGATGTCCGGCGGCCAGCAGCAGCGCGTGGCCATCGCCCGCAGCCTGGTCAATGAGCCGGAGATCCTGCTTCTCGACGAGCCTCTGGGCGCCCTGGACCTCAAGCTGCGCAAGGAGATGCAGCTGGAACTCAAGCGCCTGCAGCGCGAGATGAACATCACCTTCATCTACGTCACCCACGATCAGGAAGAAGCCCTGACCATGTCCGACACCGTCGTCGTCATGAACGGCGGCAAGGTGCAGCAGATCGGCACCCCCGAGGACATCTACAACGAGCCCAAGAACGCCTTTGTCGCCGACTTCATCGGCGACTCCAACATCGTGGACGGCGTGATGCACCGCGATTTTCTCGTCTCCTTCTCGGGCGTCGAGTTCCCCTGCGTGGACCGCGGCTTTGCCCGGGAGGAGAGCGTACAGGTGGTCGTCCGCCCCGAAGATATTGAAGTGGTCTCCCCGGTGGAAGGCCAGCTGGTGGGCGTCGTCAATGACGTCATCTTCAAGGGCGTCCACTTCGAGATGCATGTGGAGTGCGAGGGCCGCGAGTGGCTCATCCATTCCACCCGCGCCTGCACGCCCGGTGAGACCATCGGTATGCGCATCGGCCCCAACGAGATCCATATCATGTCGCGTTCGGAGGGGTGAGGCCGCATGAAGATTTACGATAAGAAACTGGCCTATCCGTACTTTGTATGGATGGTGCTGTTCACGGTGGTGCCGTTGTTCATCGTGGTGTATTACGCCCTCACCGACTCCGCCGGCAGCTTTACGCTGGACAATCTGGTGACCGTCAGCGGCTATGGCTCGGTGTTCGCCCGCAGCCTGCTGCTGGCCCTCATCTCCACCGTCGTCTGCCTCATCATCGCGTTCCCGGTGGGCTATTTCCTCTCCCGGCTGCGCGTCAACAAGCAGCACATCATGCTGATGCTGGTGATGCTGCCCATGTGGATGAACTTCCTGCTCCGTACCTACGCATGGATGGGTCTGCTGAGCCTCAACGGCCCTGTGAACGCCGTTCTGGGCGTCTTCGGCCTCGGACCCTACAACATGCTGAATACCTCCGGCGCTGTGGTGCTGGGCATGGTGTACAACTATGTGCCGTATATGATCCTGCCCCTCTACACCAGCATGACCAAAATCGACCAGAGCATCGTGGAGGCGGCGCAGGACCTGGGCGCTTCCACCACCAAGACTCTGTTCCGGGTGCTCATCCCCATGAGCATCCCCGGCATCAGCACCGGCATCACGATGGTGTTCGTCCCGGCGGTGTCCACCTTTGTCATCAGCCGTATGCTGGGCGGCGGTTCCAACCTGCTCATCGGCGATCTGATCGAGATGCAGTTCCTCGGCAACAGCTACAACCTCAATGTCGGCTCTGCCATGAGCCTCGTGCTGATGGTCATTGTGCTGCTCTGCATGAGCTTTACGTCCAGCTTCGACGAGGATGAGATGGAGGGTGTGTCCTGATGAAAACGAAACATCTGCGTCTGATGCAGCGCGCCTACGTCATCCTGTTCTTCTGCTTCATGTACCTGCCCATCGCGTACATGGTCGTGTTCAGCTTCAACCAGAGCAAGGGCTACGCCCTCTTTACCGGCTTTACCTTTAAGTGGTACACCAGCCTGCTCCACAATGAGTCCATCCTGCACGCGCTGTGGGTGTCGCTGTATCTGGCACTGTTCTCGGCGGTCATCGCCACCGTGCTGGGAACTGCGGCGTCTCTGGGCATCGCCTCCATGGGGCGCAAGAGCCGCCTGCTGGTGACGAATATCACCTATATCACCACGGTCAACCCCGAGATCATCACCGGTATCTCCCTGATGATGCTCTTTGTGGCATACCAGCGCTTTGCGTCTGAGCTGGACTTCCTGCCCGGCAACATCATGGGCTTCCCCACGCTACTCATTGCCCATATCGCATTCAACGTGCCGTATGTCATCTTCAATGTCACGCCCAAGCTCAAGCAGCTGGACATCAAGCTGTTTGAGGCGGCGCTGGACCTCGGCTGTGACCCCCGGCAGGCATTTTTCAAGGTCATCCTGCCTGAGATCAGCCCGGCCATCCTGTCGGGCTTCCTCATCAGCCTGACCTACTCCATCGACGACTTCATGATCTCCTACTTCAACTGCGGCACGGTGGAGACGCTGCCCATCGCCATCTACTCCATGACCCGCAAGAAGGTCAGCCCGGAGATCTACGCGCTGTCCACCATCATGTTCGTGGTCATCCTGAGCATCATCCTCATCTCCAACGCCATGGAGAGCCGCGGCTACCGCCGCGACCAGCGCGCACTGAGAGGGGGAGATGTCAAATGAAGCGTTTCGTCATTCTTCTGCTGACGGCTGTGCTGGCGCTGACCATGCCGCTGTCGGCTCTGGCCGCGGGACAGATCGAGGTCACGGAGGACATTTCCGTTTCGGATGACTACGACTGGACCCGCTTCAAGGGCCAGAATGTCACCCTGAACGTCTACAACTGGGGCGAGTATATCTCCAACGGTTCCGACGACAGCGTGGACGTGGTGGCGGCCTTTGAAAAGCTGACCGGCATCAAGGTCAACTATACCACCTTCGACTCCAACGAGTCCCTCTACGCCAAGCTCAAGTCCGGCGCGGCCAACTACGATGTCATCATCCCGTCGGACTACATGGTCGCCAAGATGATAAGCGAAGGGATGCTGATGCCGCTGGACTACAGCAACATCCCGAACTTCCAGAACATCGACGAGGAGTACCGCAACGGGGACTATGACCCCGAGAATGCCTACACCGTGCCTTACACCCTCTGCACCACTGGCATCATCTACAATACAAAGATGGTAGACGAGGCCCCCACCAGCTGGGCAGACCTGTGGGACGAGAAGTATGCAGGCAACATCCTGATGTTCAACAACAGCCGCGACGCCTACGCCATCGGTGCATTCAAGAGCGGCAGCAGCGTCAACCCCCAGACCACGGAGGAGGTGGATGCTGTGGTGGACGAGCTGAAAGCCCAGAAGCCTCTGGTGCAGGCCTATGTCATGGACGAGATCTTCGATAAGATGATCGGCAGCGAGGCGGCCGTCGGCGTCTACTACTCCGGCGACGCCATCACCATGATCGACGACAACCCCGACCTGGCCTGGGTGTTCCCTGAGGAGGGAACGGTGCTGTCGGTGGACAGCATGGCCATCCCCGCCACCAGTGAGCACGAGGAAGCCGCAGAGATGTTCATCAACTTCATGTGTGAACCGGACGTCGGCAAGGCCAATATCGAGTATATCGGCTACACCACCCCCATGCACTGTGTGTGGGATATTCTGGATGAAGACCTCAAGTACAGCGAGATCGCGTACCCCTCCGAGGACATTGCGGCCAAAGAAGAGGTGTTCACTGCTCTGAGCGATGAGGTCAACAGCGAGCTGGACGTGAAGTGGAGCGAGATGAAGAGCTACGACGAGGGCGGCAGCGGGTATCTGTTCCTAATGCTGCTGGCGGCGATGCTGGCTCTGGCCTGCTTCAATATCTGGCGCAAGGTGCGCAGGAAAACGCGCAATATGTATTGAACCTGAGGGGGCTGTGCGGAGGCGTACGGCCCCTTTTTATAAGGAAAGGGAAAGAATATGAGTGAATACAGAAGCTATACGGAGCAGATGACCGTGCTGGACGGCGACAGCGACTTCCGCCGCTGCCTGAAGCCCAGCGCCCTGTTCCGGTATGTGGAACAGGTGTCGGCGGACCACGCCCGGGCTTACGGCATGGACCACGCCTTTTTCAGGGAGCGCCGCAGCGCATTCCTCGTGGGCAAGCAGGCCCTCAGGGTCTGGCGGATGCCGGGCCGTGCGGAGAAGATCAACCTGACCACGGCCTGTGAGGCGTTCAAGAAAGGCACGATGAAACGGCTGACCACCATCACCAGCGAAACAGGGGAGAAGCTGGCCCTCGTGGACTGCCGCTGGATGATCGTGGACACTGAGGCAGGGCGCATCCTGCGCACCCCCGGTTGGACGATGCCGGACTTCCAGAACGACGACCTGCCCGAAGAACTGCCCCAGATCGTCCACAAGAGCCAGCCGCTGACGGCGGCAGGGGAGCGCCGCGCCAGCTACTCCATGTGTGACCTCAACGGCCATATCAACAACTCCCTCTATCTGGACATCGCCTGCGACGCCCTGCCGCAGGAGGTCGTGGAGGCTGCGCCGCTGTCCTTCGCTTCCATCAAGTACCACCGTGAGGTGCCGATGGGCCAGACCGTGCAGCTGTTCTATGCCCCCTCGGGAAACGGCTGGTATCTGCTGGGCCGGAGGGAGGAGCACGCAGCCTTTGAGTGCTATCTGGAATTCGGAAGCTCTGTCACAGAATCTTTACAAAAATAATTACAAAGAAATTACAAAAAACTATTGCAAAAGTCCTTCAAAAGAGTTACAATATGGTTACAGAAAGGGCAAGACCCTTCTGGATCATGAAATCTTTTTCTTCTTGTTTTTTGGAATATCGGGTGTCCGCCATCCTCCTCCGGCTGTTCTCCTTCGCAGCTGCCGGCCGACACCGCACAGGCGATATTCCGCTTCGTGTGCAAAAGAGTCCGTCTGGTTTCAGACGGGCTTTTTTGCGTCCGAAAATCCGGAAAAATCGGCCCACAGCAAGGGAAAGTATGACCTTAGGTCAATTTGCCTGTTTTTCTGCAAAGGACATTTATAAAGTTTGGCGGGGCAGGGGTTTGTATTCCGCGTGGGTTTGTGGTAAAGTATATACAATCAATTCCTAAGTCGAAAACATGAAATTGTTTTGATGTTGTTTGATATGATCCGCTGCGGATGCGTTAAGAGAAAAGGAGTTTGAATATGGCTTATTTTTACGAAGAACCCTCCCGTACCTTTGGCGAGTACCTGCTGGTGCCGGGCTACTCTTCTGCTGAGAATGTCCCCACGGCTGTCAGCCTCAAGACCCCGCTGGTCAAGTACCGCAAGGGCGAGGAGAGCTGCCCGCTGGAAATGAATATCCCCATGATCAGCGCCATCATGCAGTCTGTCTCCGGCGATAAGCTGGCCATCGCGCTGGCCCGCCAGGGCGGCGTCTCCTTCATCTACGGCTCCCAGAGCATCGAGAACGAGGCTGCTATGGTCCGCCGCGTCAAGAGCTTCAAGGCCGGTTACGTCGTTTCCGACTCCAACCTGGCCCCCACTGCCACCCTGCATGATGTGCTGGAGCTGAAAGCCCGCACCGGCCACTCCACCATCGCCATCACTGCTGACGGCACTCCCAACGGCAAGCTGCTGGGCATCGTGGCCTCCCGCGATTACCGCGTCAACCATACCCCCGATGACGCTCCCGTCACCACCTTCATGACCCCCATCGAGAAGCTGGTCACTGCCCCGGAGAACACCTCCCTGCATGACTGCAACAACATCATCTGGGACAACAAGATCAACACCCTGCCTCTGGTGGATGCCGAGGGCAACCTGAAGTATATCGTCTTCCGCAAGGACTACGATTCCCACAAGAAGAATGCCAACGAGCTGCTGGACAAGAACAAGAGCTACGTCGTCGGTGCCGGCATCAACACCCGCGACTACGCCCAGCGTGTGCCTGCTCTGGTGGAGGCCGGTGTGGATGTCCTCTGCATCGACTCCTCTGAGGGCTACTCCGAGTGGCAGAGCCGCACCATCGGCTGGATCCGTGAGCACTACGGCGACACCGTGAAGGTGGGTGCAGGTAATGTCGTGGATGCCGAAGGCTTCCGCTTCCTCGCAAAGGCTGGCGCTGACTTCGTGAAGATCGGCATCGGCGGCGGCTCCATCTGCATCACTCGTGAGACCAAGGGCATTGGCCGCGGTCAGGCTACTGCTGTCATCGAGGTCGCCAAGGCCCGTGACGAGTACTTCAAGGAGACCGGCATCTATGTGCCTATCTGCTCTGACGGCGGCATCGTCCACGACTACCACATCACCCTTGCACTGGCCATGGGCGCTGACTTCGTCATGCTGGGCCGCTACTTCGCCCGCTTCGACGAGAGCCCCACGAACAAGGTGCGTATCAATGGCCAGTATATGAAGGAGTATTGGGGCGAAGGCTCCAACCGCGCCCGCAACTGGCAGCGCTATGACCTCGGCGGCTCCACCAAGCTGAGCTTCGAGGAAGGTGTGGACAGCTATGTTCCTTACGCCGGTCCGCTGGCCGACGGCGTCCAGACCACCCTGTACAAGGTCAAGAGCACCATGTGCAACTGCGGCGCACTCTCCATCCCCGAACTGCAGCAGAAGGCCAAGCTGACCGTCGTTTCCTCCACCTCCATCGTGGAGGGCGGCAGCCACGACGTCGTGCTGAAGAATGCGACCCCGAACATCATCAACGGCTGAATCTGAAATGTCAAAGCACCCGCAGCACGGAAAGGCGCTGCGGGTGCTTTTTGCATATCCGGACGGCATCGATGCCCGTGATTCATCCAAGGACAGAAGAGCACTGCCGGAGGTGCTGGTAAAGATTTCGTAAAAAACATTTTTTCTTTCTGTCGTCATTTTTTGCCAAAACCTCTTGCGTCTGCCCGCCAAAGATGCTATAGTGGTACAAACATCCTGTCATGACAGGACGAAACGCGCGGCAGCGCAGAGTTTGTTTGGCTGCACCCGCCGCAGGGGTGCGCGGAAAAAAGAGAGGAAACTTTTCATGAGCGAGATCAAAGTTGTGCCGTATATCCCGGATGAGGACTACGACAATCCGGCAATGGTCGTTGATTTTTACGAATTCACTATGGCCAACTGCCTGTTTCTGAACGGCTTTAAGGATACGACCCTTGTGTTTGATATGTTCTTCCGCAAGAACCCGGATAACCAGGGCTACTCCATCAGCGCCGGCCAGCGCAAGCTGACCCGTTTCCTGCTGAACTACCACTTCAATGAGCAGGATGTCCACTGGCTGCGCACCAAGGGCATGAGTGAGGAGTTCTGCGAGTATCTGCGCACGTACCGCTGGAAGGGCGATATGTACGCTCTGCCCGAAGGCACGGTCTGCTACCCCCATGTGCAGATGGTGCGCATCGAGTGCGACCTCGTAGGCGCTATCCTCATCGAGACCTACCTGCTCCAGACCATGAACTTCCACAGCCTCATCGCCACCAAGGCCACCCGCATCACCGGCCTCAACACTCACACCCCCCGCAGCGTCATGGAGTTCGGCACCCGCCGCGCACAGGGCGAGAGCGCAGGCAACGACGGCGCTTATGCTGCCGTTCTGGGCGGTTGCATCGGCACGGCCAACTGTCTGGCCGAGATGAAGTACGGCTCTGAGGTCAAGGCTGTGGGTACCGTGGCCCACAGCTTCATCGAGTTCTTCCCGACTGAGTTCGATGCCTTCAAGGCCTTCGCCGATACCTACCCGGATTCCGTCAGCCTGCTGCTGGATACCTATAATATCATGGAGAGCGGTCTGCCCAACCTCATCAAGCTGGACGACTACCTCATTGAGAAATATCCTGATGACCCCAACCGCCGCGTCAAGAGCGCCCGCATCGATTCCGGTGACCTGGCCCGAGGCTCCAAGCGCCTGCGCAAGGCACTGGATGCAGCAGGGAAGTCCTACATCAAGCTGGTGGCCTCCAACGGTCTGGACGAGAAGAAGATCGCCAACATGGAGCTGTACGAGCACGCACACTTCGACTCCTACGGCGTGGGCGAGAACCTCATCACCTCGGCCTCGGACCCCGTGTTCGGCGGCGTGTACAAGCTGGTGGCGGTCAAGCGCCCCGACGGCAGCTATCAGCCCAAGATGAAGTGCTCCGACTCCGCCAGCAAGGCCATCATCCCCGGCAAGAAGATGCCGTGGCGTCTCTACGATGAGAACGGCCAGGCGCAGTGCGACCTCATCGCCATGGAAGGCGAGGTCATCGAGGCAGGCAAGCCGGTCACGATGGTCAACCTCGACTCCGATGCCATCGAGCGCACCGTCACCATCGTTCCCACTCGCGTCAAGCAGCTGCTGGTGCCGCATATCCTGAACGGTGAGCTGGCCATCGAGCTGCCCTCCATTGCGGAGAAAAAGGCCTATATCGCCAAGCAGCTCACCGAGGAGACCTGGGAGAGCGAGCTGCGCATCGAGATGCCCCACAAGCACTACGTCAACATGACCCCTGCTGTGGCGGAGTGCCGCTCCAAGATGTACGCAGAGCTGCATGGCGGCAAAGTGTAAACTTGACAAAACAGCATTTCTATTGTATTATATGAGCTGTCGCTCGCAGGATCGTGAGCGGCAGCTCATTCAGAAGCCACTGTGGTGAAATTGGCAGACACGAGGGACTTAAAATCCCTTTCTGGAGACAGAGTGCGGGTTCAAGCCCCGCCGGTGGCATGGAAAAGCCCCGGTAAGTGCAGAAATGCATTTACCGGGGCTTTTTTGTGTATTAAAAAGGGAAGGGAATTATACCGCCGACCGGTATATGACTCATCCAAGGGGGTATTATATTACTCTTCGTTGAATGCTTCTTCCTGCGCATGGAACCGCTCGAGGAAGCTGTGCTCCACACCCTCAGACTTGTAGCCGGGCATGGTATCCAGCGCCACTGCGTGGATGCTGCGGAAGATGCTGTTCTCGATGTTGGGGTTATCCCGCTTGAGGCGGCGGAGCAGAATTTTCGTCTCCTGCCGCTTGGAGCCACCGCCGCCGTTGTCGCACATGGTGCAGTTCTCGGTAAAGCGGCAGGCGCACTGGATGAATTCCAGCTCATTGTAGCGCTTCCACGCCAGAATATCTTCCTCGCGGATGCAGTACATCGGGCGGATGAGGGTCATGCCGGGGAAGCTGGTGCTGTGGAGCATGGGCGGCATGGCCTGCAGCTGGGAGCCGTAGAACATACTCATAACGGTCGTCTCGATGACGTCGTTAAAGTGGTGGCCCAGTGCGATTTTATTGCAGCCCAGCTCCTTGGCCTTGCTGTAGAGGTGGCCGCGGCGCATCCGGGCGCAGAGATAGCAGGGGTTCTTGTCGGTGTTGTTGGCCACAGAGAAGATGTTGCTCTCGAAGATGGTCACAGGGATGTGGAGCAGCTCGGCGTTGGACTCGATCTTCTGGCGGTTTATCTCGTTGTAGCCGGGGTCCATCACCAGAAAGACCAGTTCGAACGGCACATCGCTGTGGCGCTGAAGCTCCTGCATCAGCTTTGCCATCAGCATCGAGTCTTTGCCACCCGAGATGCAGACGGCGATCTTGTCACCGGCCTTGATGAGCTCGTAGCGCTTGACCGCTACGATGAAGGGGGTCCACAGCTCCTTGCGGTATTTTTTGATGATGCTCCGCTCAATGAGCTGGTAAGGTTCCATTTCGCGTTTCATGGCTCTGTCCTTTCTTTTTTCTCACAGCTGGGTCAGCCGGGTGCAGCAGGCGTCAAAGGCGCGGAGAAAGCCGTCCAGCTCCTCCTGCGTGGTCAGGTGGCTCAGACTGATGCGCCACGAGGAGAGGGCATTCTTCCGGTCGCGGCTGACGGCGAACACCGCCCGGGAGGGCAGGCCGTCCGACGAGCAGGCCGACTTGACCGAGACACAGACGCCCTCCGCGTCCAGCTCCCGCTGGAACACGGTGCCTTTGACGTTCTCAACGCTCAGATTCAGGATGTGGGGGATGGCACTCTCCGGGCTGTTGATGCGGACTTTTGGGTACTTGCTCAGAGCAGTGCGGAGATACAGGTTTGCCTCTTTCACCCGGGCAGAACGCTCCGGCAGCTCATTTACCGCAGAGTTCAGAGCCGTCTCGAGGGAGGCCGCCAGAGCTATCGTAGGCGTACCGCTGCGGTAGATGGTGGTGCTTTCGCCGCCGTGGATGAGAGGCTCGAGAGCCAGCCGCCGCCGCTTGAGCAGCAGGCCGATGCCGTTCAGGCCGTAGAACTTGTGGGCCGTCAGGCTCATGGTGTCCACGCCCTCGAAGGAGACGGGGATCTTGCCCACGGCCTGGGTGGCGTCTACGTGCAGATGGCAGTTGGGCCATGCCTGCAAAATTTCCGAAATTTCTTTCACCGGCTGCACGACGCCCAGCTCACTGTCCACCAGCGTTACCGCTACAGCAATGGTGTCGGGGCGGAGAAGTTCTTTCAGGTGCTCGAGGTCGATGGTGCCGTCCCGCCTGATGTCCACGAGGTCGATTTCATAGCCCTGCTCCTGCAGAGCGGTCAGGGTGCCGCTGACGGACGAGTGTTCCAGCGGGGTGGAGATGATGTGCTTGCCCAGATGGCGGGAGAGTTTTGCCAGCCCCTTGAGGGCGAAGTTGTTGGCCTCGCTGGCTCCCGAGGTATAGATGACCTCGGCGGGCTGTGCGCTCAGCAGCCCCGCGATGCTCTGGGTGGCGTGGTCAATGACCAGTTTTGCGTCCCGGCCTGCCTGATGGCGGGAGTTCGCGTTGCCGGGGCAGCTGCGCTCTACCTCACAAAAACGCTCCAGCACCCGGGAGTCTGCGGGGGTGTTGGCCGAATAATCCAGATATATCATAAGTGTCCTTCTATAATAAGTGGTACAACAGCTGTCGTTTCGGATGCCGCCGGCCCAGTGACCAACTGCGGCAATAGGTTATATTATAGTGCGGAATGCGGCATATTTCAAGGCCGTACGGCCTCCGCCGACAGAAAATCGCCGCAAAATACAGGAAAAAGGTTGTCAGCGTCCTTCTTTTATGCTATACTATGCCGAAGAATGAAAGGAAAGGGGAGAGCGGGATGCTGAAAAAGAAATCGTCTTTTGCACGCATCGGCTGTATTTTCCGTTTCCGATTTGGTCCCGATTTTTGAGGCATTGCCGCTTTCCCGCGGTAGTGCCTCTTTTTTTGGGCCGCAGATAGAAGGAGGAAATAATGAGTCAGAATATTGATTACTCCAAGGGCATTTACGACGCCCGCCAGCTGGGTGCCGGACGGATGCTGATCCTGGGCGTCCAGCACATGTTCGCCATGTTCGGTGCCACCGTGCTGGTCCCCCTGCTCACCGGTCTGAGCGTTTCGACCACCCTGCTCTGCGCAGGTCTGGGTACGCTGCTGTTCCACTTCATCACCAAGGGCAAGGTCCCGGCCTTCCTCGGCTCGTCCTTTGCCTATCTGGGCGGCTTCTCCATCGTGGCCCCCATGCTGGCTGACGCCGACGGCAATCTGACCATCGCCAACACCCAGATGCTGCCCTACGCCTGCGCAGGCGTGGCCTTCTCGGGTCTGGTCTATCTGGCCGTCAGCCTGCTCATCTCCACCTTCGGCATCCGGCGCATCATGCGCTTCTTCCCGCCGGTGGTCACAGGCCCCATCATCATCGCCATCGGCCTCATCCTCGCCCCCTCGGCCATCAGCAACTGTCAGGCAAACTGGCTGCTGGCCTTTGTGGCTCTGGGTACGGTCATCGTCTGCAACATCTGGGGCAAGGGCATGGTCAAGATCCTGCCCATCCTGATCGGCGTTCTCGTCTCCTACGCAGTGGCCCTTGTGACCGGTGCCGTGGACTTTGAGCGCATTGCCTCCGCCGCATGGTTCGGCATCCCTCTCCACAAGGAAGCCATGGGCCTCTTTGCCATCGACGGCAGCCCCGAGTTCATCAGCGCCCTGTTCACCATCATCCCCATCGCTCTGGCTACCATGATGGAGCACGTCGGTGACATCGCCGCCATTAGCGCCACCGTCGGCCACAACTACATCAACGACCCCGGCCTGAACCGCACCCTGCTGGGCGACGGCCTCGCCACCACTCTGGCCGGTCTGCTGGGCGGCCCGGCCAACACCACCTACGGCGAGAACACCGGTGTCCTCGCTCTGAGCAAAATTTACGACCCCCTCGTCATCCGCATCGCCGCTGTGCTGGCCATCATCTTGAGCTTCAGCCCCAAGTTTGAGGCTGTCATCAACACCATCCCCACCGGCATCATCGGCGGTATCAGCTTCGTGCTCTACGGCATGATCTCCGCCATCGGTGTCCGCAACGTGGTCGAGAACCGGGTGGACTTCACCAACAGCCGCAACCTCATCATCGCCGCTGTCATTCTGGTGTCTGCTCTGGGCTTCAACTCGGTGGGCGGCCTGACCTTCGCGGTCGCCGGTGTGTCCATCAACCTGTCCGGTCTGGCCATCGCTGCTATCGTGGGCATCCTGCTCAACGCCATCCTCCCCGGCAACGATTACGAGTTCGACTCTGCCGATGGTGCCGGTGCTCCTTCCAGCGGCAATCTGCAGGTCTGACCTGGACAGGGAAGCCCCTTCTTCGGCAGAAGTGACAGCTTTTTGAAATGTTCTTTGGGCAATGTGCAAGGCTTCAAATAAATGAGAATAATTCTTAAAATCAGCCTTGACTAACCAGGGATCATTGGCTATAATAGAGTCAGGAACAAGATCTGCTGTACCAGAGCAGACCCCTAAAAAAGAACAAACCAAATGGAGGATAAATCTTATGAAGAAGTACGTTTGCACCGTCTGTGGCTACATCGCTGAAGGCACCATCCCCGAGCAGTGCCCCGTCTGCAAGGCTCCCGCTTCCGCATTCGTCGAGAAGACCGGCAACACCTACGTCACCGAGCACGTTGTGGGCATCGGCAAGGCTGAGGGCGTTCCTCAGGAGATCGTCGATGGTCTGCGCGCCAACTTCGAGGGCGAGTGCAGCGAGGTCGGCATGTATCTGGCAATGGCCCGTGTGGCCGAGCGTGAGGGCTACCCCGAGATCGCCGAGGCTTACAAGCGCTATGCCTACGAGGAGGCAGACCATGCTTCCCGTTTCGCCGAGCTGCTGGGCGAGGTCGTCACCGACAGCACCAAGAAGAACCTGATGATGCGTGCAGAGGCCGAGTGCGGCGCCTGCGCCGGCAAGATGGACCTGGCCAAGAAGGCTAAGGCTCTGAACCTCGACGCTATCCACGACACCGTCCACGAGATGGCAAAGGATGAGGCCCGTCATGGCTGCGGCTTCGAGGGCCTGCTGAAGCGCTACTTCAACACGGAAGTCTGAGCAAGGATACTCCAGTCATTGTAATACGCCGCCCCGGCGTGCAGCTTGCAGCTGCTGCCGGGGCGGCTTTTTTGCGGGAAAGTATTTACAAAAGTCTTCGCAGCCGCTCCAGCTCTTCTACGGTATCTGCATCCTCCAGCTCTTCCTGCCGTGCCGCATATACCGCCCGCACAGACTCCGGATGCCGGCGGATGACCACGCCGCCGCCCTTGCCCTCGGGCAGGGAACACAGAGCGCCGAAATAACTGCTTCCGAACAGAACGGGACTTCCCAGCCGCTCCGTGCCGTCCTCGGCACGAAAGCCCAGCCGGAGGATGGCCCGTTCTTTTTCGTCCAGCGCTGAGAGATCGCGCACCATCGCCTCGAGGCTTTCTTTCCGCAAGAGCGGCTGATCCCCGGGCAGGAAGATGCATCCCGCAAGGCCGGGCAGCTCCGAAAGCAGCGCTTCGAGGCCGAGGCGCACCGTGTCGTTCCGGCCCGGCAGGCTGTGAAGGATGGTTTTCACGCCCGCCTCCCGGGCAATCGCGGCCACTTCCGGTGAGCGGGTCACCACCACCCGGGCCGCGAGGGCGGGCGTCTCTGCTGCGTCCAGCGCCCGGAGGATGAGGGGCGCACCGCCGAAGTCGGCCAGCAGCTTATTGGAGCCGAACCGCACCGCCCGCCCCGACGCCATGATGACGCAGCCCACCGCCGCGTTTTCTGTGTACTCCATCCCGCAGACCTCCCGAAATTTCCGTTGTTGTTCGTTGCCGAATTGATGCTTTCTGACGGTAGTATTATAGCGGATTTTATGATAAAATAAAAGAAAAAGGTCACAGGAAAAAGAGAGGATACTGCATATGATGACCATTCGGGAATACAAGCGGGCTGAAAGCCTCGAGGAGGCTTGGCAGCTCAACCAAAAGCGCCCCAACCGTGTCCTCGGCGGCATGATATGGCTCAAGATGGAGAATATCAATGTCGGCACGGCCATCGACCTGTCGGGCCTCGGCCTCGACACCATCGAGGAGACGGACGAGGGCTTTTCCATCGGAGCGATGGTGACGCTGCGCCAGCTCGAGCTGCACCCCGGCCTCGCCGCCTATACGGACGGTGCCGTGCGGGAGTCGGTGCGCCACATCGTGGGCGTCCAGCTGCGCAACCTCGCCACCGTGGGCGGCAGCATTTACAGCCGTTTCGGTTTCTCCGACGTGCTCACCATGTTCCTCGCGCTGAACGCTTCCGTAGAGCTTTATAAGGGCGGCGTCGTGCCGCTTGCTGAGTACGCCCAGCGCCCCTACGACCGGGACATCCTCGTGCGTGTCCTTGTGCCGAAGGAAAACGCCCGCTTTGTCTACCAGTCGGTGCGCAACAGCCAGACGGACTTCCCGGTGCTGACCTGCGCTGCCGCAAAATTGGCGGACGGCAGCATCCGCGCCGCCATCGGTGCGCGTCCGGGCAAGGCTGTGCTCTACACCGCAGCGCCTGAGGCGGGGGAGACCGCCGAGGAATTTGCTGCCCGCTTTGCCGCCGAGGTAAAGGCCGACATCAAGACCGAAAGCAATCTTCGCGGCGGCGCCGAATACCGCCGCCATCTGGCCGGCGTGCTGACGAAACGCGCCGTCTGTCGTCTGGAAGGCTGAGGAGGACACCATGCAGATAACACTTACATTGAACGATAAAAAGCTTACCGCCGACGTGGCCCCCGACACTCTGCTCATCGACTTCGTGCGCAGCCACGGCTGTCTGAGCGTCAAGCGGGGCTGTGAGACGTCCAACTGCGGCCTCTGCACGGTCTTCCTCGACGACAAGCCGGTGCTGTCCTGCTCCGTTCTCGCGGCCCGCGCGGATGGCCATAAAGTGACCACGCTGGAGGGTCTGCAGGACGAAGCCGCCGAGTTCGGGGCTTTCATCGCGGATCAGGGCGCAGAGCAGTGCGGCTTCTGCAACCCGGGCTTCATCATGAACGCCCTCGCCCTCTTCCGGGAAAAGGAGTACCCCACCGACGAGGAAATAAAAGAGTATCTTTCCGGCAATCTCTGCCGCTGCTCTGGTTATGAGGGGCAGCTGCGGGGCATCCAGAACTTCCTCGCGTGGAAAAAGGCGAAAAAGGAGGCGGCAGAATGAACACAGTCAACAAACCCTTCCGCAAGAAGGATGCCATGCAGCTGGTGACGGGCCAGCCCGTCTATATGGACGATCTCGTCCCCGCCGACTGCCTCATCGTGAAGCTCCTGCGCTCTCCCCACGCCAACGCCATCGTGAAGAGCATCAACACCGCTGTGGCGAAGAAGGTGCCGGGCATTGAGGCCATCTTCACCTGGGAGGATGTGCCGCAGGATGCCCGCCGCTACACCCAGGCGGGCCAGACTTACCCCGAGGCCAGCCCCTATGACCGTCTTCTCATCGACCGCCACGTCCGCTTTGTGGGCGACGTGGTGGCCATCGTGGCAGGCAAAGACGATAAATGCGTCGATAAGGCGCTGAAAATGATAAAGGTTGAGTATGAGGTGCTGGAACCTGTGCTGGACTACCACACCGCAAAGGATAACCCCATCCTCGTCCATCCGGAAGACAACTGGGAGAGCCTCTGCCCTGTGGGGGGCGACAACAAGCGCAACCTCTGCGCCCACGACGAGTGCGGCAGCGGCGACATCGACGCCGTGCTGGCCGACTGCGATGTGGTCATCGACCATGTCTACCATACCAAAGCCTGCCAGCAGGCCATGATGGAGACCTTCCGCACCTATTGCAGCATCGACCTCTATGGCCGGCTGAACGTCCTGAGCTCGACTCAAATCGTCTTCCACGCCCGCCGCATCATTGCAAACGCGCTCCACATCCCGAAATCCATGGTGCGTGTGACGAAGCCCCGCATCGGCGGCGGCTTCGGCGCGAAGCAGACGGCTGTCTGCGAGGTCTATCCGGCCTTCGTGACCTGGAAGACCAAAAAGCCCTCGAAGCTCATCTTTACCCGGGAGGAGAGCCAGATCGCCTCCACGCCCCGCCATGAGATGGAGATCCATCTTCGCCTCGGCGCCAACAAGGATGGCCGCATCCGGGGCCTCGACCTCTACACCCTCTCCAACACCGGCGCTTATGGCGAGCACGGCCCCACGACGGTGGGACTTTCGGGACATAAATCCATCCCGCTCTATAGCAACGCTGAGGCTTTCCGCTTTACCTATGATGTGGTCTATACCAACCATATGTCGGCGGGCGCATACCGCGGCTACGGCGCGACCCAGGGCCTGTTCGCGGTGGAATCCGCCGTCAACGAGCTGGCCGCGAAGCTCCATATGGACCCCTTCAAGATCCGAGAAATGAACATCGTCCACGAGGGGGACGTCATGCCCGCCTACTACGGCGCGGTGAACACCAGCTGCACCCTCGACCGCTGCCTTGCAAAGGTCCACGAGATGATAAACTGGGACGAAAAGTACCCCCGCCGCGACATGGGCAACGGGAAGATCCGTGCCGTCGGCATGGGCATGGCGATGCAGGGCTCCGGCATCTCGGGCATGGACGTGGGCAGCGCGACCCTGAAAGTCAACGACGAGGGCTTCTACACCCTGCTCATCGGTGCCGCTGATATGGGTACCGGCTGCGACACCACGCTGGCCCAAATTGCTGCCGAGGTGATGGAATGTGACCTCGACAATATCACGGTCTTCGGTGCGGACACTGACACCTCGCCCTACGATTCCGGCTCCTACGCATCCAGCACCACCTACATCACCGGAAAAGCCGTCGAGAAGTGCGCGCTGAAGCTGCGGAGCCAGATCTGCAAGCTGGGCGCACAGCTGCTGGATTGCAGCGAAAATGACGTGGAATTTGACGGTAAAACGGTATTTGCCTCGGCTGACCCGTCTAAATCTGTCTCGTTGGGTGATATTGCCACGGCTTCCATGTTCGGCCACGACATCCCGCTGGAAGTCACCGAGACCCACATGTCGCCCCTGTCGCCTCCGCCCTACATGGTGGGCGCGGCCGAGGTGGAGGTGGACACCGAGACCGGCGAAGTAAAGCTGCTGGAATTTGACGCCTGCGTGGACTGCGGCACCCCCATCAACCCGAACCTCACCCGGGTGCAGGCCGAGGGCGGCATTTTGCAGGGCCTCGGCATGACCCTCACCGAGAACGTCACCTACGACCAGCGCGGCTGGCCCATGGAGAATTCGCTCATGCAGTATAAGATCCCCACCCGTGTGGACGTGGGCAAGATCCGGGTCGAGTTCGAGAACAGCTATGAGCCCAACGGCCCGTTTGGTGCGAAATCCATCGGCGAAGTGGTCATCAACACGCCGCTTCCCGCCATCTCGGACGCCATCTACAACGCCATCGGCACCCGTTTCTACGAGCTGCCCATCACGCCCGAAAAAATCGCAATGGCAGTGGCCGAAAAAGAGGGTGCGGTCTGATGACCGGCCTCGAGGATCTGCCATTCCTCGGAGAAACGGGATACGTTATTTCTCTGGTGGGCGGCGGAGGGAAGACAACATTGCTCTATGCGCTGGCCCGCCATTATTCGGCGCAGGGACAGCGGGTGCTCGTCTCCACCACGACCCACATCCAGCGTCCGGACGCGAACTACGCCCCCGATGAGGCGGCGCGGGACGCCCTCTGGCAGGCTGGTACCTACGCCGTGGCGGGGGTGCCTGCCGAAGGCGGGAAGCTGACCACGCCGCCCCATCTGGCCGACTGGATGGCCGAGGCCGACACTGTTTTGCTCGAGGCTGACGGCGCGAAGCGCCATCCCTGCAAGGCACCGGCCGCTCATGAGCCGGTGCTCCTGCGGTCAAGCGACATCGTGCTGGCGGCAGCCGGGCTGTCGGCGGTGGGAAAACCACTGCAAGACGTCTGCTTCCGCCTCGAAGCGGCCTGCACCCTGCTGGCCGTGCCGCCCGAGACGCCCCTGACGCCCGCTCTGCTGGCAAAACTGCTGGCAAGTGAAGCAGGTGGGAGAAAGTGCGTCGGCACGCGGAAATTCTACGCCGTCCTCAACCAGGCCGACGACGAGGCCCGCCGTGCAGCAGGGGAACAGACACTTGCCATCTTAAAAGAAACTTACGATGTAACAGGATGTTTGACACACTTTGAGAAAGGAGAGAGAGCCTGATGGCAAAAGAGGACAAAATCGTCTTCTGCACGGGCGGTGGCTGTACCGCCAAGCTCGGCGCGGGAGTGCTGAGCCATATTCTGGAAAAGCTGCCCCGGGGTGAGAAAGACCCCGACCTTCTCGTGGGCTACGACAGCCGGGACGATGCGGCTGTCTACCGCATCACCGACGACATCGCGCTGGTGCAGACGGTGGACTTCTTCCCGCCGATGGTGGACGACCCCTACACCTTCGGCCAGATCGCGGCGGCAAACGCTCTCAGCGACGTTTACGCTATGGGCGGCGAGGTGAAGACTGCACTGAACCTCGTCTGCTTCCCTGAGAGCATGGATCTGAACATCCTCGGTGAGATCCTGCGCGGCGGCGCCGAAAAAGTGGCCGAGGCGGGGGGCATCCTCGCGGGAGGCCACTCCATCGCCGACACCGGCGTGAAGTACGGCCTGTCCGTCACCGGTCTCGTGGACCCCCGCCGCCTCACTGCCAATGATACGGGAAAGCCCGGCGACAAGCTCATCCTTACCAAGGCGATGGGTGTGGGCCTCATCTGCACGGCCAACCGCGTGGGCGAAGCTGCCCCCGGTGCGATGGATGCTGCAGTGGCCTCCATGACGACTCTGAACAAGTCTGCCGCCGAGATAAGCCGAAGCTATGATGTTCACGCGGCCACGGATGTGACCGGGTTCAGCTTCCTCGGCCACCTCCACGAGATGATGGGCGGGCGGCTGTCCTGCCGTATCGACGGCAGCGCTGTGCCGGTCCTGCCGGGTGCGTGGCAGGCCGCGGATGACTGCCTTTATACCGCCGCCGGTCAGCGCAACCGCAACCACACCGGGCCTTTCGTCCGGTTCGAAAATGTGCCGTTTGCCATGCAGGAAATTTTGTTCGACCCCCAGACCTCGGGCGGACTGCTGCTTGCCGTGGCTCCGGAAGAGGCTGAAAACCTCCGGGACGAGCTGCAAAAAGCCGGCCTCCCCGCACAAATCGTGGGAGAGATCACAGAGAAGCAGGACACCGAAATAGTTGTGTCCTATCCTGAATAAAACATACGATAGAGAGGGAAAACTATGCGGAAAGTTGATGCCAGAGGGGACGCCTGCCCGCTGCCTGTAGTGAAGGCAAAGAAAGCGCTTGCTGAACTGAATGGCGCAGGCGAAGTCGAAGTGCTGGTGGACAACGAGATCGCCGTCCAGAATCTCACCAAAATGGCCCAGCAGAAAGGCTACCGGTCTGCCGCCGAAAAGCTGGCCGAGCGGGAATACCGCGTCCTGTTCACCGTGGGTGAGCCTGCGGCAGAAGAAGAGGAAGCTCCGGTCTGCACCCCTGACGCCCGCACCGATACGGTGGTGGTCATCGCGTCCGACAAGATGGGCGAGGGTGCTGAGGAGCTGGGCAAGACTCTGCTGAAGGCTTTCATCTTCTCGCTGACCCAGCAGGACAAGCTGCCCAAGACCATCCTCCTCTATAACGGCGGTGCGCACCTCACCTGCGAGGGTTCGCCCATGCTGGACGACCTCAAGGCGCTGGAGGCTGAGGGCGTCGAGATCCTCACCTGCGGCACCTGCCTGAACTTCTACGGCCTGACCGAGAAGCTGGCCGTGGGCGGCGTGACGAATATGTACGTCATCGCCGAGAAGATGCTGAACGCCGGGAACGTGGTCAAGCCGTGATCTACCTCGACAACGCCGCCACCACCCTGCAAAAGCCGTCCTGCGTGGGGAAGGCTATGCTGGATGCACTGGAACATGCGGGCAATCCGGGCCGCGGGGCGCATGAGCCGACCCTTCACGCGGCCCGGATCGTCTACCATGCCCGTGAGACACTTGCAACACTTCTCCATGCGGAAAGTCCGGACTGCATTGCTTTCACGGCCAACGTGACCCAGGCGCTCAACACAGCGCTCTGCGGCCTCGTCCTCCCCGGCGACCATGTTATCACGACGGTCTGCGAGCACAACTCGGTGCTGCGGCCGCTCTATCGCCTGCGGGAGCAGGGGGCAGAAGTGAGTTTTGTGGAGGTGGACGACACCGGGCGGCTGCGGTATGAGCAGTTCGAAAAAATTCTCCGCCCCAATACCCGCCTTGTCGTGGTGACGCACGCTTCCAACGTCACAGGCGATCTTACGGACCTTGCATTCGTCTCCGCTTTTGCAAAAAAACACGGTCTTACGCTGGTCGTGGACGCGGCCCAGACCGCGGGCGCACGGCCCATCGACGTGCAGACGCTGGGGGTGGATGTTCTCTGTTTCACCGGACACAAGGCGCTGCTGGGTCCGCAGGGGACCGGCGGGCTGTATGTCCGCCCCGGGCTGACCATGGCCCCCCTTGTGGTGGGTGGCAGCGGCATCCACAGTTTCGATGAAACACATCCCTCTCAGATGCCCACAGCGCTGGAAGCGGGGACGCTGAATGTTCCCGGCCTCGCGGGCCTCGGGGCAGGTGTGGAGTGGATACTTTCGCAGGGCGTCGAGGCTCTGCACGAAAAAGAAACGGCTCTGACACGTCTGTTTTATGAGAAGATCGTCCATGCTCCCGGTGTGAAAATCTACGGCAGTTTCGACGAAACAGACCGCGCGCCCATCGTCTCGCTGAACTTCGGCGATGAGGACGCCGCCCGTGCCGCCGACATCCTCTGGGAGGACTACGGCATCTGTGTCCGGGCGGGCGCTCATTGTGCGCCCCTCATCCACAAAGCCCTCGGCACCGTGGAGCAGGGGATGGTGCGGTTCAGCTTCTCCCATCAGAACACAGAGGCCGAGGTGCTCAGAGCCGCCGAGGCGGTCTGTGAGCTGGCCGAGGAGGGCTGATATGCGCCGCAAAAGACAATACATCGTTCTTTCATTTGCTTCTACGGCCCGCGCGATGGGCTGGGAGAAAGAGTGCGCCGCCCGGGGTATCCCGGGGCGGCTCATCCCGCTGCCCAGTGAGATCACGGCAGGCTGCGGCCTCGGCTGGCGGATGCTGCCCGAGGACTGGCAGGCGTGGCAGTCTCAGCTGAACGATGCGGGCTACGATGCTGCCACACCGGTGGAGCAATAAACCATAATGGAGAAATTCTATGTCGATTCGTGAGTTTTTGGACGCTTTGCGTAGCACACAGGGGCAACATACGCTGGCCTCCGTACTGGAAGGGCCGGAAAGCGGAGCGAGGCTTCTTCTTTGTGAAGGCGTACCCGTCTGGCCCGCAAGACCGGAGGGGCTGCTGGCCCGGAATCTCCCGGCGCTGGCCGGGTGTGGTGCAAGCGGCATCCTGACTCTGGAAAATAAGCGGATCTTCGTCGAGAAATTCGGAGGCGCGCCCCGGCTCGTCCTCTGCGGCGGAGGCCATGTGGCCGAGTCCGTCGTCCGGCTGGCTGTCATGCTGGGCCTGCCCGTCACCGGTCTCGAGGAGCGGCCGGAGTACGCTGACGCCCTTCGCCGTGCCGGGGCAGAAGAGGTCCTCTGCGGTCCTTATGCCGAAAATCTCACGCAGGTGGAGGGCAGTGCGGAGACCTACTTTGTTGTCGCCACCCGCGCCCACTCCTTCGACGTGGAATGCCTTACCGAAATATACAAGAAACGATTTGCCTACGTTGGAATGCTGGGCAGCCGAAGCCGGTCGGCCCTTGTCCGCCGCCAGCTCATCGAGGCCGGAACTGCCCCGGAAAAGACCGAAGAACTCCACGCTCCCATTGGCCTCGCCATCAAGGCGCAGACAGCGCAGGAAATTGCACTATCCATCCTCGCGGAGATCGTTGAGGTGAAAAATGGCCGTCAGCAGACGGAAGGCTTCCCGCCCGAGCTGCTGAATGCGCTGGATGCCTGCACGGGACAGGGGAAGGCTCCTGTCCTCGTGACCATCGTTTCCCGCCACGGTTCGACCCCCCGGGAGGTGGGCGCAAAGATGTTGGTGCTGCCGGACGGCAGATCTGTGGGCAGTGTGGGCGGCGGCATTATGGAATACCGTGTGCAGCAGCTTGCATCAAAAATGCAGGCAGGCGAGGCTGCGCCCTGCCAGCTGGCAGAGTATTCGGCCAGCGCGAAAGAGGACGATGCGGCGCTGGCTGCCTGCGGCGGCTCGATGAACGTGTTCCTGCAGCTGCTCAAGGAGGAAGAAAATAATGAAGCGTGATGACGTCATCCTGGTGCGCGGCGGCGGCGACCTCGCCACCGGCACCATCCATCGGCTGTGGTCGGCGGGATTGAAAGTGCTCGTGCTCGAGGCAGAGCATCCTGCCGCCATCCGCCGCCAGGTCTCGGTAAGTGAGGCCGTGTATGAGGGCGGGGCTGTCGTGGAGGGAATGCGCGCTGCCCTTGTAAAAACGCTGGATGAGGCCGTTGTGGTCTGGCAGCGCGGCGATGTGCCGGTGATGGTGGACCCGAAAGGGGAGCTCATCCCGCAGGTGCGGCCTGCCGTGCTCGTTGATGCCATCCTTGCAAAGAAAAATCTCGGAACGACGCGGGATATGGCTCCGCTGACCATCGCGCTCGGCCCGGGTTTTACCGCCGGTGTGGATGTCGATTTCGTGGTGGAGACCAAGCGCGGCCACCGTCTGGGCCGTATCATCCGGGAGGGTGCGGCCATCCCCAACACGGGCGTCCCCGGAGTCATCGGCGGCTATGGTGCTGAGCGTGTCATCCACGCAGAAAAGGCCGGTATTTTCCGGAATGTGTGTGCCATCGGAGATATTGTGTCGGCGGGTGAAACGATCGCGGAAATCGAAACGCCGGACGGCATCCGCACTCCGGTGACGACCCGCATCGCGGGCATCCTGCGCGGCCTGCTGCGGGATAGCTACCCCGTCACGCCCGGCTTCAAGGTGGCTGACGTGGACCCCCGCCGGGAGGAACTGGAAAACTGCTTTCTCATCTCCGATAAGGCGCGCTGCATCGCGGGAAGTGTGCTGGAGCTGATCGCGGCAAATCTGTGGAAATAATAAAAAGGGAAGGGTCTGCTTTGGGCAGCCCCTTCCCTTTTTTACATCAAATATCCAAGCCGGTAATCCCCGAGACACACCCGAAGTGCGCCCCACGTTGAGGAGAACTCGATGCCGTGAGCCCGAAGCTTCCCGGTATCCATCGCAAGGTTGCGGGTGAGATCGGATTCCTCGATCTTCACATCCACCTGCAGTAAATTGGCGAAGCATCGCGCAGTCTCGACCATATCTCCGTCGCACTCGCTGCCGAAGTTGTAGACGCCGCCGGGCAGCTCCATCGCAGGGACGAGGTTCTCGATGACCTCCCGCACATAGCTCACGCCCCGGTAGTCATTGCGCGAAAAGTGCAGCACTTCACCGGTCTTTGCCGCTCTCAGGATGTTCAGCGGCAGGTTGCCCCGGATGGGCAGATGATAGCCCGGAAGGTCGTACATCCAGGGCAGGCGGAGCGCCACAGCATCTGGGCAGCGGGCCAGCACCCGGGCCTCGGCCTCGAGCTTGTGCTGCCCGTAGACGTTGGAAGGGGAGAGGGGCAGCGTCTCCGCCAGCGCCCCCCGCTGCGTCACGCCCGCATACACCTGGTCGGAGCTGCAGGAGAGCAGCTTTGCGCCCACCTCCTCCGCGCCCTTCGCCACCCACTCGGGCAGCAGGACGTTGGCACGGAAGGAGTCCTCCGGCTCCTGCTGGCAGTACTGGGTGTTGGAGAGGGCCGCCGTGTGGACGATGACGTCCGGGTGCTCCTTCAAAATGAAGCGCAGCACCGCGTTTTCGTCGGCAGTGCGCAGGGTGTCGGACGGAAAGGCGCAGAGCGCAAACTGCCCCCGCCACATATCGAGGATGCGTGCGCCCACAAAGCCGCCTGCACCGGTCACAAGGACTCGTTTCATAGGGCAGTCACCTCAGTGAACAAGGAACAGTTCCAGCACGAAGACGACGGCGCAGCAGGCCACCGACACCTGGAACAGGCTGGCCCCGAACCATGCCGCCGCAATGCCCACCACCAGCGCCACCGCACCAGCTGCCGGACTCTGGGTGGCGTTGACGATGGCCGGGAAGGTCATGACCGCCAGAGTGACGTAAGGGACGTAGTACAAGAACGACTGGATGAACTGGTTTTTGATGGGCTTCCGGATGAGGGTCAGCGGCAGGATGCGGATGGTGTAGGATACTGCGAACATCACTGCGATGTAAAGCCAGTTGCTGTGGATCATTGTTCAGCCTCCTCACTCTGGGTCTTGACGGGGAATAACAGCGCACCTGCGCAGGAAATGGCCACTGTCAGGATGATGGTGCGGGTGCCGTCCGACAGGGCGGAAATGCCCGGCAGATAGGTGCAGGCAAAGCTCAGTGCAAAGCTGATGGCCACCAGCGCGGCCACGATCTTATCTTTCCGGGCCGGAGGAATGATGATGGCGAGGAACATACCGTAGAGTGCCACGCTCAGTGCGCTGACGGCCCGCAGGGGCAGCAGGTTGCCTGCGATGATGCCCAGCGCCGTACCCGAAGCCCACGCCGGCGCGGCCAGCGCGATGGCACCGTAGGTGTAGAAGGGGTTCAGGTAGCCCGGCCGGGCGATGGTGATGCCGAACAGCTCGTCGGTGACGTCATAGCCGATGATAAGCCGGTGGAAAAACGGCGTACCGGGGGCGAACCGCTGGGCCAGCGCACAGCTCATCAGCAGATAGCGGGCGTTGGCGATGAGGGTGATGATGGCTACCTCGAGATAGGTCGCGCCGCTGGCAATGAGGGCAAAGGCGGCGTACTCGCCCGCCGAAGCATTGTTGAGCAGGCTGGCCACGAAGCCCTGCAAAGGTGTAAAGCCCGCCGTCCGGGCCGCGATGCCCAGCGAGAACGACACCGCAAAATACCCCAGCGCGATCGGCACACCGTCCCGCATCCCCTCGCAGAACACCTTGCGGCTGAAAGCGTAGGGTTTGGCGGGCTGTGCGGAGCAGAGAGTCTGTTTCGACGACTCATGCGTAATTTCCATGAGAAAAGCTCCTTTCCAATTTCAGACACGAACCTTATTATAGCATAGTTTGAGAGAAAATGACATCGGGCAGAAACGAAAAAACCACAGCTTTCACCCCTGAAAGCTGTGGCATTTTCAAGATGGACTGCTTACTTGAACAGCTTGCGGCCAGCCCAGATGCAGACACAGGCGCCGATGACCGAGACGATGATCTCACCCACGAGGCCGGTAGCGGACAGGCCCACGAGGCCGAAGAGGATGCCGCCCACAAAGCTGCCCAGGATGCCCAGCACGATGTTGCGCAGGGCGCTGGTCTCACTGCCCATGATGCGGCCTGCGATAGAACCGGCCAGCGCACCGATGAGAAGGCTGAAGATAAAACCAAACATAAGAAAAACCTCCTGAAATATGTAAAATCAGACGTTGGATGCTTCCTCCCGCGCGTAGCGGCAGATGTCCGAAAGACAGCATTTTTCGCACTCCGGCTTCCGGGCATTGCAGACGGCCCGGCCATGCATCACGAAACGGTGGCACAGATCACTGCCCTCTTCGGGCGGGACGATCTTCCAGAGCGCCATCTCCACCTTCTGCGGTTCCTTGATGCCGTCCACAAGGCCGATCTTGTTGCACAGGCGGATGCAGTGGGTGTCGGTGACGATGGCGGGCTTGCCGAACACGTCGCCCATGATGAGGTTCGCGCTCTTGCGGCCCACGCCGGGCAGTGCCAGCAGTTCCTCAAAGGTGGTCGGCACCTTGCAGTCGTACTTGTCCCGCAGCATCCGCATACAGGCCGAGATGTCCCGGGCTTTGCTGCGGCCCAGCCCGCAGGGTTTGACGATGGCTTCGATGTCCTCGGGCTCTGCTTCGGCCAGCGCGGCCACCGACGGATATTTTGCAAACAGGTCCTGCACCACGATATTCACCCGGGCGTCGGTACACTGAGCCGCCAGCCGGACGCTCACCAGCAGCTGCCAGGCGTGGTCGTAGTCCAGCGTGCAGCCTGCGTCGGGATACTCTGCCTTGAGCCGCCGGATGACCTCCAGAGCCAGCTCTTTTTTGGCCGTCAGGTCTTCGGCGGAGACGTTCTTTCCGCGCATATGTTTCCCCTCGTTTCTTGATTGGAATGGCACAAGCATATCATGTTTTGCGAAATTTGTAAATGCTTTGTCGTTTATCTGAGAATCATTTTCATTATTTCTCTTGCCGCGGCGTGCAAAATGCGCTATACTATAAAAGAGAAGGATTCTCATGATCATTTTTGGAGGGAAGACCTATGAACGAACCGCTGGCGCAGCGTCTGCGCCCCAAAACGCTGGCTGATGTCTGCGGCCAGCAGCATCTTCTGGCCGAGGGACAGGTGTTCCGCCGCACCATCGAGAGTGGTCGTATCCCCAACATGATCTTCTACGGCCCCTCCGGCACGGGCAAGACCACCGTCGCCCGCATCATCGCCGAGAACAGCGGCATGACCCTCCATAAGCTCAACGGCACTTCCTGCGGCACCGGCGACATCAAAGCAGTGCTGAAGGACATCGGCACGCTGGCCGGGGCAGGGGGCATCCTGCTCTACCTCGACGAGATACAGTATCTCAACAAAAAGCAGCAGCAGAGCCTTCTGGAGTGCATCGAGGACGGTTCTGTCACCCTCATTGCATCCACCACCGAGAACCCTTACTTTTACATCTATAATGCACTGCTGTCCCGCTGTACGGTATTCGAGTTCAAGTCCCTCTCCGCCGCCGACGTGGAACGGGGCATCCGCAACGCCCTGAAAAAGCTCTCGGAGTCGGAATCACAGCCTGTCGTGATGGACGAGGACGCCTGCGCCTACCTCGCCGAGAGTGCGGGCGGCGACCTGCGCAAGGCGCTGGGCTGTCTCGATTTCGTGGTGACGGCGGCCCCTGTGGACGAAACCGGAAAGCACATCACCCTCGAGATGATACAGCAGGTCACCCGCCGCACGGCCATGCGGTACGACCGGGACGGCGACGACCACTACGACATCGTGTCGGCCTACCAGAAGTCCATGCGCGGTTCCGACCCCGACGCCGCCCTCCACTATCTGGCCCGTCTGCTGGAAGCGGGCGACCTGCCCTCGGCCTGCCGCCGGTTGATGGTCTGCGCCTGTGAGGATGTGGGCCTTGCATACCCGCAGATCATCCCCATCGTCAAGGCGGCAGTGGACGCAGCCAACATGGTGGGTCTGCCGGAAGCCCGGCTCCCGCTGGCCGATGCCGTCATTCTCGTGGCAACCAGCCCGAAATCCAACAGCGCCCACGACGCCATCAATGCGGCCATCGCCGATGTGCAGGCGGGGCGCACCGGCCCCATCCCGCGCCAGCTGCAGAACAAGCACTTCGACGGCGAGGATGCTGCCGTCAAGGGCCAGAACTACAAGTACGCCCACGACTATGAGAATCACTGGGTGGACCAGCAATATCTGCCCGACCTGCTCAAGGACGTGAAATACTATACGTTCGGCGACAACCGCACCGAACAGGCCGCCCGGGCCTACTGGGCGAAGATCAAGGGGGAAGACAAGCTCTGAACCCGGCCTTTATCCCGATACACACCCCATCAGAAAAAGGAGAAAGACCATGCGTTATTCCAAACAGCGCGAGCTGGTACTGCAGAAAGTGGAGCAGCTCTGCGACCACCCTACTGCCGAGGAGATCTTCGACCTCGCAGCCAGGGAATGTCCCGGCCTGAGCCTTGGTACCGTCTACCGCAACCTCAACAGTCTCGTAGATGCAGGCCGCGTCCGCCGCGTCTCCATCCCGGGCAAGGCTGACCGCTTCGACCACACTCTGAGCTGGCACAGCCACCTCTACTGCAACTGCTGCGGCGGCGTCGTGGACGCCGACGTGGACGAAAAGCAGGTGATGAAGCTGGTGCGCAGCCAGAAGGGCGTCGTGCAGGACTGCGCCGTGGTGCTGTTCGGCCTGTGCGAGGCGTGCGCCGCCAAGCAGGCTCAGTAAAAATAAACTCTTGCCCTCCAAGGCCAAAAAGGGTATACTATAAAGAGCTTTCTTTATAGTATCAGTATGTCTGCTGCCGGAGGTGTGTCCCCAGCGGCAGAGAAGGATGGTTTCATTGGAGTACATAGCATTTGAACATAACAACGCGGCGGCAGAGCTGGTCAAGCTGGCCTATGACACCCCGCCGCTGGCCTTCGTCCACAGCTACGGCTGCCAGCAGAATGTCAACGACGGCGAGCGCATCAAGGGCGTGCTGATGGACATCGGCTACGGCCTGTGTGACAAGCCCGAGGACGCCGACCTCATCCTTTTCAACACCTGCGCCGTCCGTGAGCACGCCGAGCAGCGTGTCTTCGGTAACGTGGGCGCTCTCAAGGGCCTGAAAGAGAAGAAGCACGGCCTCATCATCGGCCTCTGCGGCTGCATGGCCAACCAGAAGCACGTCGTGGAAAAGCTGCGCCAGAGCTACCCCTACGTAGACCTCGTGTTCGGCGTGGACGGCATCGACACGCTGCCCCAGCTCATCGCCCAGAAATTGCAGAAGCACAAGCGGGTGCTCATGGAGCCGGCTCAGCGCCCCGTCATCGTGGAGAATATCCCCATCCGCCGTGAGAGCGAGTTCCGTGCCTGGCTGCCCATCATGTATGGCTGTGACAACTTCTGCACCTACTGCATCGTGCCTTACGTCCGCGGCCGCGAAAAGAGCCGCAAGCCCGGCGACATCCTCGCCGAGTTCAAGAGTCTCGTGGAGGCAGGGTACAAGGAGATCACCCTTCTGGGCCAGAATGTCAACAGCTACGGCAAGGGCCTCGAGGAGCAGGTGGATTTCTCCGACCTGCTCAACCTGCTCTGCACCGTCCCGGGCGACTACCACATCCGTTTCATGACCAGCCACCCGAAGGACGCCGGCTTCAAGCTCATCGACACCATCGCGGCCCAGCCGAAGATCTGCAAGCATCTGCATCTGCCGGTGCAGTGCGGCTCGGACCGTCTGCTCGTCCAGATGAACCGTCACTATACCGTGGAGCACTACCTCGAACTCATCGAGTATGCCAGGAAGAAGATCCCCGGCATTACCTTCTCCAGCGACATCATCGTGGGCTTCCCCGGCGAGACCGAAGAGGATTTCCAGAAGACCCTTGAGCTGGTGCAGAAGGTGGGCTATATGCAGCTGTTCACCTTCATCTACTCCAAGCGCACCGGCACCAAGGCGGCAGATATGCCCGACCCCACCCCTCGCAAGGAGAAGACCGACCGTATGACCCGCCTGCTCAAAGTTCAGGATGACATCGCAATGGCTCTCGTGAAGGCTCAGGTGGGCCAGACCGTCCGCGTCCTCGTGGAGGGCTATGGCCGCAATGAAGGTACCCTCTCGGGCCGTCTCGACAACAACCTTACCGTCGAGTTCGAGGCTGACTCCGCCCTCATGGGCAGCTATGCGATGGTGCGCCTCACCGGCGCCCGTGCCACCGTCCTGCTGGGTGAACTTTCGGAATAATATTGATATTCTGGATACACTATCCTAATATATAACACAGGAACGATAAAAGGAGACTACTACAATGGATTGCATCGACATTTTCAAGCGTGCCGCCATGGCACTTCAGACCGACTCCCGCTATCTGGCTATGGACCAGGCCCGCAAGATGAACGACAAGGACGAGGAACTGCAGAACCTCATCGGCGAGTTCAATCTGGCCCGCATGGACCTGAACAACGAGATCGGCAAGCCCGAGCGCAGCGATGAGCGCATCGCCGAGCTGAACCAGAAGGTGAACGACCTCTACGGCAAGATCATGGCCGATGACGGCATGGTGGCCTACAACGAGGCAAAGCGCGACTGCGAGGCCCTCGTGAACTATATCGACGCCATCATCAACACTGCAATGAACGGCGGCGACCCCATGACCGTGCAGGAGCCTTCCGCTTCCTGCACCGGCAGCTGCTCCACCTGCGGCGGCTGCCACTAAGGCTTAAACCATGAAACACAAAACGCGGCTGTGCAATGCAGGGCCGCGTTTTGCTTGCAACAGGCGGTTTTGGATGGCAAACCGACAACTAGGGGAGGAAGGTGAACGGTCATGGCAGAGCTTTCGCCCATGATGCAGCAATATCTGGAGATCAAAAAACAACATAAGGATGAGATTCTTTTCTACCGCATCGGTGACTTCTACGAGATGTTCTTCGACGATGCGCTCACAGTCTCGCGGGAGCTGGATCTGACCCTCACGGGCAAGCAGTGCGGCCTCGAAGAGCGCGCGCCCATGTGCGGCGTACCGTTCCACAGCTATGAGGGCTATATGGCCCGCCTCATCTCGAAGGGCTACAAGGTCGCCATCTGTGAGCAGATGGAAGACCCGGCCAAGGCCAAGGGTCTTGTGAAACGCGACATCATCCGCGTGGTCACGCCCGGCACCGTCATCGAGAGCAGTATGCTTCAGGATGACAAAAACAACTACATTGCGAGTATTTTCCTGAAAGGCGGCGCAGCGGGCCTTTGCTTTGCGGATGTCTCCACCGGCACGGCCCATATCACCGAGCTCAAGCGGGAAAAGATCGCCCCGGCGGTCATTGCGGAACTTTGCCGCTACCACCCCAGCGAGGTGCTGATGAACCCGGGTCTGCTGGACTGCCGGGAAATTACCGCTTACATCAAAAAGAATATGGACTGCGCCGTCGAGCTGGTGGAAGAGGAGCGGTACGCCCCGGGCCTCGTGGCCATCTCCCTCGAGAACCAGTTTGGCCGCGACTGGGCCGCAAAGACCGGCATCGCAGAAGACGGCCTTGTCCGCCTGGCAATGGCTGCGCTGCTGGAATATCTCCATGATACGCAAATTAAAGGCGTCGAGCGCCTGAAAACAGTCATCACATATAATGAAGCTCAGTTCATGAGCCTGTCGCCGGTCACCCGGGCAAATCTCGAGCTGACCGAGACGCTGCGGGGCCGCGAAAAGCGGGGAACGCTGCTCTGGGTGCTGGACAAGACCAGCACCGCCATGGGCAAGCGGATGCTCCGCAGCTGGATCGAGCAGCCGCTCATTTCCAGCGCCGCCATCAACCGCCGTCTCAACGCGGTGGAAAGCCTCGTGAACCAGACCATGCAGCGGGGCGATCTGATCGAACAGCTCCACTACATCGCCGACCTCGAGCGCCTGATGACCCGCGCGGTCTACGGTTCCGCCACCCCCAAGGAGATCTACACGATGGCCCAGACCTGTGAGCGCCTGCCGGAACTGCGGGCGCAGGCCGAGAGCTGCAGCTGTCCGGAGCTGACTGCGCTTGCAGGACAAATCGACCTGCTGGATGATGTGAAGACGGCCATCCTCGCCGCCATCGACCCGGAAGCGCCCTCCACCCTCAAGGACGGCGGCGTCATCGCCAAAGGCTACCACCCCGAGGTGGACGAGCTGCGCTCCATCCGGGACAACACCAAGGGCGTCCTCGCCCAGCTGGAAACGCGCCTGCGGCAGGAGACCGGCATCCCCAAGCTGAAGATCGGATACAATCACGTCTTCGGCTACTACATCGAAGTCAGCAACTCCTATAAATCCATGGTCCCCGAGACCTACATCCGCAAGCAGACCCTCACCTCCGGTGAGCGCTATATTACCCAGGAGCTGAAAGAGCTGGAAAGCAAGATCTTAGGTGCGCATGAGCGTCTCATTGCGCTGGAGCACCGGCTCTTCTCGGAGCTGCTGGAAACGATCGGCGGTCAGCTCGACCGCATCCAGCGGACGGCAAATGCTGTGGCCGAGCTGGACGTGCTGGCGGCGCTGGCGCAGGTGGCCGCTGAAAACAACTACTGCCGCCCTGTGGTGGATGACAGCGACGAGCTGACCATCACCGAGGGCCGCCACCCGGTGGTCGAGCAGATGCTGAAAGGCAGCCTCTTCGTCCCCAACGATACCAGGCTCAACTGCACCACCGACCGCTGTCTCATCATCACCGGCCCAAATATGGCAGGCAAATCGACGTATATGCGCCAAAACGCTCTTATTGCTCTGATGGCGCAGATCGGCTCCTTCGTCCCGGCGTCCAGCTGTCATGTGGGCGTCGTGGATGCCATCTTTACCCGCATTGGCGCATCGGACGACCTTGCCGCCGGCCAGTCCACCTTCATGGTCGAGATGACCGAGGTGGCCGAAATTCTCAAGAACGCCACCCCCAAGAGCCTCGTCGTGCTGGACGAAATTGGCCGCGGCACCTCTACTTTCGACGGCATGAGCATTGCCCGGGCCGTGGTGGAGCACATCTCCGACCCGGCCAAGGGCCTCGGCTGTAAGACCCTCTTCGCCACCCATTACCACGAGCTGACGGACCTGGAAGGGGCCATCGAGGGCGTCAAAAACTATAACATCGCGGTCAAGAAGCGGGGAGAGGACATCACTTTCCTCCGCCGCATCATCCGCGGCCCCGCCGACGACAGCTACGGCATCGAGGTGGCGAAGCTGGCCGGTCTGCCCGGCACCGTGACCCGCCGCGCCCACGAGGTGCTGCGCACGTTGGAAGCGTCTGCCCCGAAGAACAAGGTGGAGCAGATGGATTTCGACGCCCTGCAGGAGTATTCTTCGCCTGCCGTCCCCAGCGAGATGATGGAAAAGCTCGAGGCACTGGACGTTGAGACCCTGACTCCCATCGAGGCGCTGAACTTCCTGTATGAGCTGAAAAAGACCCTGAGCGGCAGCCTGAATGGCTGATTTTATTTGAAACGGAGGGAAACGAATGGCAGAGATACACGTTCTCGACAAGCATACGGCAGAACTCATTGCCGCCGGTGAGGTGGTCGAGCGGCCCGCGTCGGTCGTCAAGGAGCTTCTGGAAAACTCCATCGACGCCGGTGCGTCTCAAATCACCGTCTCCATCGAGTCGGGCGGTGTCCGTCTGATTGAAATCAGCGACAACGGTACCGGCATCGAGGCAAAATACATCCCCACGGCTTTCATCCGCCATGCCACCAGCAAGATCCGGACGGAAGACGACCTCACCAGCATCCACACGCTGGGCTTCCGCGGCGAAGCGTTGGCCTCTATCGCCAGCGTGGCCCGCGTCGAAGTGCTCACCCGCACCGAGGCCGACGAGTGCGCTTCCCTCTACCGGATCGAAGGCGGGGAAGAGCAGCCCATCGAGCCGGGTGCGCGAGGCGTCGGCACCACCATCCGGGTCCGTGACCTCTTTTTCAACACGCCTGCCCGGATGAAATTCCTCAAAAAGGATTCCAGCGAGGGTACTTTCGTGGCCGACATCGTGGGCCATGTGGCCCTGAGCCACCCCGAGGTGAGCTTCAAGTTCATCCGCGAAGGCAAACTGCAGTATGTCACCCCCGGTGACGGCCAGCTCCGCAGCGCAGCTTACGCCGTGCTGGGCCGGGAGTTCAGCCGTGACCTCGTGGAGGTGGATAACTGTGAGGGTGTTTACCGGGTCTGGGGGCTCATCACCCAGCCCCGCAGCTGCCGCGCCAGCCGCAGTATGCAGTATTTCTATATCAATGGCCGCTATGTCCGTAACCGCACCATGATGGCGGGCATGGAGATGGCGTTCAAGGGTACTATGATGCAGGGCAAGTTTCCTGGAGGGATCCTGCTTCTTGAGATGCCCGCCGACCTTGTGGATGTCAACGTCCATCCGGCAAAAACAGAAGTCCGCTTTGCCCGGGAAAACGACATCTTCGACCTCGTCTACCATGCCGTCAAGCTGGCACTGAGCCAGCCGGGTACAGGGGAGAGACAGTTCGTCTTTGACGGCGAGAAAGAGAACAATGTATCCAACGAATATAAAAATAGCGAAAATAAAGAAAAAAATGCTGTAAAGAATAATAACTTTACAGGACTTTCGGCGGTGATTTCGGGCCAGGCAGAGCCGGGAAGCCTGCCGCACCCGGAGGAAAAACCTCTCCGCCCGGCGGCACCGGCAGCGTCTGTGACACCCCGCACGACACAGCCCTCTGTCCCGGAGCGGGACATCCTCCCGCTGCCCGTAAAAGCCCCGGAAAAGGCTGCGCCGGCATCGGAACACACATGGACAACGGTTGCGGCCTCCGAGCCTCTTCCGATGAACGCTGCCCTCCACAGTCCTGAGCCGCCACAGGAGGAAAGCGTCCTTGAGCCGCCGCCCTTCCGGGCTGCGTCCAGCGAGTCACAGCTGGACATCGAGGCAGACATCGATCTGCCGGATGTCACCCGCGACCACATGGCCGCGTGGGAGCCTGCCCCGGAAGAACCGGAGCGTCCGCCGCTGCCGGAGGCCTCGGATGAACCTCAGCAGAGCGCAGCCCCGGAGCAGCTGGGCTTTGACGTTCAGGACGGCCCGGAGCCCCTGCGGTATGTGGGCGAGATCTTCCGCACCTATATCCTCGCGGAGCGGGGCGACGAGATCTGCATCATCGACAAGCACGCCGCCCACGAGCGCCAGCTCTTCGAGAAGCTGGCCGCCCACTACGGCGATGTCCCCAGCCAGCTCCTCCTGGAGCCGCTGGTGGTGGAGCTCTCCGCCGAGGAAAAGACTGCTCTGCTGGCCAACCTCGACCTGCTGGAAAGCGCCGGCCTCGAGGTGAGCGATTTTGGCGGCAGCTCGGTCTGCCTGCGCTCGGTCCCCGCTGATGTGGAGCAGAGCAGTGCCGAAGATCTGTTGGTCGAGCTGGCGGCAAAGCTGGCCCACGGCAGCCGCGACGCCCTGAACGAGCGGACGGAGTGGGTGCTCCACTCCATCTCCTGCCGCGCCGCCATCAAGGCGGGCGACCACACCTCGCCGCAGGAGCTGATGGCGCTGGCCGAAAAAATTCTCTCCGGCGAAGTGCCGCCCTTCTGCCCCCATGGGCGCCCCTGCGTTCTCAAACTCACCCGAAAGGAGCTGGAAAAGCAGTTTGGCCGAATCGTGTGATAAAAATCAGAAGCATCCGGTGCTGGCCGTCGTCGGCCCCACTGCCACCGGCAAGACCGCTCTCGGCGTGGCGCTGGCCGAAGCTTTCGAGGGCGAAGTCATCAGTGCCGACTCGATGCAGATCTATAAAGGATTAGATGTCGGTACGGCGAAGGTCGCACCCGACGAGACCCACGGCATCCCGCACCATGCGGTGGATATTCTGGAGCCGGACAAACCCTTCAGCGTGGCAGATTTCGTCGCACTGGCCGGAACGCTCGAGGCGGACATTTCCGCCCGGGGCCGTCTGCCCATCCTCGTGGGAGGCACGGGCCTCTATGTCCAGAGCTTTTTGTACGGTGTCCGCTTCGCCGCCGAGAAGACGCCGGACGGCCTGCGGGAACAGCTGGCCGCAGAGATGGCGGAAAAAGGCCCGGAGGCCATGTACAAAGAGCTGCAGGCTGCCGACCCGGAAGCCGCCGCCGCCATCCACCCGAACAATCAGGTGCGGGTCCTGCGGGCGCTGGAACATTTCCGGGCCACCGGCAAGCGTCTGAGCGAGCAGAAAGCCCAGTCCCTCCCGCCGGAGCGGCCCTATCGTTCGCTGGTGCTGGGGCTGGACTTTCCCGACCGCGCCCAGCTCTACCACCGCATCGACCGGCGGGTGGACAAGATGCTGGACGCCAGTCTTCTGGACGAGGCAAAGCTGGTCTATGACCACCGCCAGACCTACCGCACGGCAGCGCAGGCCATCGGCTACAAGGAATTCTTCCCCTATTTTGAGGGGACAGCCCCGCTGGATGCCTGCACCGAAAAGCTCAAGCAGGCCTCCCGCAACTACGCCAAGCGTCAGCTGACCTGGTTCCGCCATATGGACGGCGTGGTCTGGCTGGACGCCTCTGCGCCGGATGTTACAGCCCGAGCCGTGCAGCTGACCCGAGAATTTTTAGCGAAAGGGTGACCTTTTATGATGGATAGACCACGCTCTGATCCCGGCGCGTCCAGCGCTTTGGGCAAGCTGGCAGGCTTCGTCATCGCCGTCGTGGTGCTGGCGGGCATCTATGTGGGCTATCAGGCCCTGCAGGTGCTCTTCCCGCCCAACACCTACGAGACGGCGCTTCTTGCCACCGTGGCGGATACGGTGGACGCCGACGGCGTTCTCCTCTTCGATGAGGTCTATGTTCCCGGCGGCGGAACGCTGGGCTATCTCGCGGCCGACGGCGAGCGCGTCTCGGCGGGGGCTGCGGTAGCGGAGATCTACAGCAGCCCGGAACAGGCGGGCCTCCGCCAGCAGCTCACCAGCCTGAACGACCAGATCGAGCTTCTGCAGCGCTCTCAGAATACCACCGCCACCCAGCTGGATTCCCTGAAAAAAGAGCGGGCTTCCGCGCTTTATGATATGATGGATGCGCTGGACAGCTCTGACTACGACGAGACAGCCCAGGGCGAAGAGAACTACATCCTCGCTCAGAACAAGCTCTGGGTCATCACCGGTGAAGTCTCGGACTTCTCGGCCCAGATCGCCTCCCTCGCCGAGCAGTCGGCGCAGGTGCAGGCCCAGCTGGGGGGGCCGACCCAGATCACCGCCCCTCAGACAGGTTACTTCATCCGCAGCTCTGCCAGCGAGCGGCTCAACGCCGGGGCAGACGACATCCTCGCGCTGAACACCACCGACCTGCAGGCGTATCTGAACTCTGACCCTGAGCTGCCGCTGGACGGCTGCGCGGGCAAGATCGTCTCGGGCTTTGCGTGGCGGTACGTCGGCCTCTGTTCGGCCAAGGAAGGGGAGAAGCTGCTGGGCGACAACGGCAAGCCCCTGACCCGCTCGGTGAAGATAAAGTTCCCCGGCCAGATGGAGACGCCCCTCAAGGCCTCCGTCTCCGAGGTAACCATCGACGAAGCGACCGGACTGGCCCGTTTCGTCATCACCTGCGAGATCATCAACGGCGATGTGCTGCGGCTCAACCGGGCCAGCGCCCAGATCATCGTGGACGAGACCACCGGCCTGCGCGTCCCCATCGACGCGATCCATTATCTGAAAGAGGACGGCACCGAATCTGAGACGCAGGGCGAGAACTACATCCCGGGCGTCTATGTCAAATACGGCAATCTTGCCCGTTTCTGCAAGATCGACCCCGTGGATAATGACCATCCGCTGGTGACAGACGGCGAGTACCGCATCGTCATGCCCAGCAGCTCGGATAAGACAAAAACCGTCAGCGAAGTCCGCCTTTACGATGAGATCATCGTCTCCGGACAAAATTTGTATGATGGAAAGCTTTTGTAGTTATTGACATCTGACGCAAAAAATCAGATAATAGAAAAAGCTATTAGCAACTCTTTTTCACAAAGGGGTGCCAGGCAGCGTGAGCTGCCCGAATGAAAGGAGCAAGTTTCTATGTCTTTTGTGGACAGCCTGAAAAAAGGGCTTTTCGGCAGTGAGGACGATTACGACGATCAGTACATGGACGACGGTCCTCAGATGGTGAATAACAACAACGGTCTCGGCGTCGCAGGCAACGAGGAAGAGGACGAGCCCGAAGAGGGTGCAGCCCCCAAGCGGAACGGCAAGGTGGTCAACATCCATGCTACCACCCAGCTCAAGGTCGTTCTGGTCAAGCCTGAGCACTTCGAGGATGCCAGCACGATTGCAGACCACCTGAACAACAAGCGCACCGTCGTGCTGAATCTGGAATCCACCAACAAGGAAGTTTCCCGCCGTCTGGTGGACTTTCTCTCCGGTGTGGCCTACGCCAACAACGGCCAGATCAAGCGGGTGGCCAACAGCACCTTCATCATTACTCCCTACAATGTAGACATCATGGGCGACCTGCTGGACGAGCTGGAGAACAATGGCGCGTTCTATTGATGCCCAGCAAAGCGCCGTGCGGGGCTTCGTCCCGGCGCAGAACGATGAGGAACGCTTCCTCATGCGTCATGTCGAGGACCTGGCCCGCGCCGCCTTTGGCCGGGGCATCGCCCGTTATTCGGCGTTCCTGAGCGACAGGGAACAGCAGCTGGCGCAGGCGGCACTCAACCGTGCCGGTGCGCCGGAGGAAAGCTGCCGCTTCGAGGGCGGCTGGCCCGACGCCGAGCGCCGGGTGCTCTGCCTCGAGCCGGAAGACTGCTATCCTGCAAGCCCTGTCTGCTGCGTCCGGCTCAGGTGCCGTGCGCTGGCCGGGGCGCAGCTGCCTGTCCATAAGGACTATCTGGGCAGCCTGATGGGGCTCGAGCTTCGCCGCGAGGCGCTGGGCGACATCGTCCTGCCGCCGGAGGAGCCGGGTACCGCTTATCTGTTCGCGCTGGAGCCTGCTGCAGCCCTTATCTGTCAGGAGCTGCGCAGTGTGGGCCGCACCGAGGTGACGGCTCAGCAGCTGGCGCTGGACGAGGTGCCGGAGTTTGCGCAGGCAGAGCGCCGGTTACAGACCGCGACCGTATCGTCGCTGCGTCTGGATGCCGTACTTGCCGCCATGCTGCGGTGCAGCCGGGGCATGGCCGCAGAGCTTGTGGCAGCGGGAAGGGTAGAGATCAACCATCTGCCCGTTTCCAGCGCCCATGCGCCGGTATACGAATCTGACGTGTTCACAGTGCGGGGCAAAGGGCGCTTCCGCCTCACAGCCCTGCCGGGCAAGAGCAAAAAAGACCGACAGATCATCGAGTTCTTCCAATATTGAGAAGGACGACTGGATAAAATGGAGGAGATCATTATGCTGACACCGCAGGACGTGCGCTCTGTCCAATTCGAAAAGAACCTCCGCGGCTACCGTACCGAGGATGTTGACCGCTTTCTGGATAAAGTAGAGCAGCAGCTCGAGCAGGATGCGGAGCAGATGGAGGCCCTGCGCAAGCAGGTGGCCGACCTGACTGCCGAGAACGAGACCCTGCGCCGCAATATGCAGAGCTATGAGGCCGACGGCGATATGCTCAAGAGTGCCCTCATCAACGCGCAGCGCATGGGCGAAAACGTCATCCGCGAGGCCAACCAGAAGGCCGAGGACATCCTGCACCGTGCAAATCTGCGCGGCGACGACATCATCCGGGATGCCAACGAGCTGCTGCAGAAGGCCAGTGACCGCGCCGACGAGATCATCAGCGAGGCCAACGACAAAAAGCTGGCCGAAGAGCGTGAATATGACCGCGTTCGTCTCGAGGTCACCCGCTTCAAGTCCGACGTGCTGAACCTCTACCGCACCCATGTGGAGTCCCTGAGCCGTCTGCCGGAGTTCCAGCAGAAAGAAGAGACCCCCGCACAGGATGCCGAGGCTGAGCTGCCCGAAACCGAGGATGCCGATACCACCGAGGAAGCAGCACCCGCTGCGGACGCTGCCGAGACGGAAGACGCCGCCCCCGAGAAGGCCGGCGAGGACTTCTGGGAGAAGGACGAATCTCAGCTCAAGCTCGACCCGCCCCCGGCAGACCCCAACGCTGTCTTTCAGGGCGTGAGCTTCAGCGAATAATTCCCTAAGCATCGACAGCAAGGCGCCATTTGTGTGCCGTAAAGCTGTTTTGATAAAATAAGCGCGTAGCTGCGCTGTTTGCGACCGCAAAACCAATAGAGGAGAGTGTAAAACCAGTGGCTAAGAATAAGTCTCAGTACGACAGTACTCTGAATCTGCCCAAGACCCTGTTTGAGATGCGCGCCGGCCTGCCCAAGAAGGAACCGGTCATGCTCAAGGATTGGGACGACAACGACCTGTACAACCAGCTCATGAAGCACAACGAGGGCAAACCTCAGTTCATCCTGCACGACGGCCCTCCGTATGCCAACGGCAATATCCACATGGGTACCGCGCTGAACAAGATCATCAAGGACATCATCATCCGCGAGAAGAACATGGAGGGCTTCCAGGCTCCCTATGTGCCCGGCTTTGATACCCACGGTCTGCCCATTGAGCTGAAGGCCCTGTCCTCCGTCGGCGAGAAGAAGAAGGACATCTCCAAGCTCGAGCTGCGCCAGATCTGCGAGAAGTTCGCCACCGAGCACATCGACATCATGAGCGACCAGTTCAAGCGTCTGGGCGTTATCGGCGATTTTGAGCATCCCTATCTGACCCTCAAGCCCGAGTTTGAGGCCCGTCAGATCGAGATCTTCGGCGAGATGGCCAAGAAGGGCTATATCTACAAGGGTCTGAAGCCTGTCTACTGGTGTCCCGACTGCCGCACCGCTCTGGCTGAGGCCGAGATCGAGTACGGCGAGGACGAGTGCGACTCTATCTTCGTCCGCTTCCACGTCTCTCAGGACCCTAACGGCGTTCTGGCAAAGCACGGCATCCCGATGGAGAAGACCTACTTCGTCATCTGGACCACCACCACCTGGACCCTGCCCGCCAACGAGGCCATCTGCCTGAACAGCCAGTTCGAGTACTCTTTCGTCAAGATCGGCGATGAGTTCCACATCATGGCCACCGACCTTGTCAAGAGCGTCATGGACTCCTGCCACATCACCGATTACGAGGTGGTGGGCGAGCCGGTCAGCGGCGCTGAGTTCGAGCTGATGCGCTATAACCACGTCTACCTGCCCAAGGAAGGCTGGGTCATCCTCGGCGACCACGTCACGCTGGAAAGCGGCTCTGGCTGCGTCCACACCGCCGGCGGCCACGGCGTCGATGACTTCAACGTCTGCCAGAAGTACCCCCAGATCCCCATCACCGTCCCTGTGGACGACGGCGGCTATCTGACCGAGCAGGCCGGCAAGTACGCAGGCCAGCGCGTCTGGGCTTCCAACAAGACCATTCTGGCCGACCTGACCGCCGCCGGCGCTGTCATGGGCCAGCTGCACATCAAGCATCAGTATCCGCACTGCTGGCGCTGCCACAACCCCATCATCTTCCGTGCTACCGAGCAGTGGTTCTGCTCCATCGCCAAGTTCCGTGAGGACGTCTACAAGGCCATCGACACCGTGACCTGGATGCCCGACTGGGGCCACGACCGTATGCACGGCATGGTGCGCGACCGCAACGACTGGTGCATCAGCCGTCAGCGCACCTGGGGCGTGCCTATCCCGGCCTTCTACTGCAAGAAGTGCGGCGCTTACCACATCACCGACGCCACCATCAAGGCCGTCAGCGACCTGTTCCGCAAGGAGGGCTCTGACGCCTGGTACAAGTACGACGCTGAGCAGATCATCCCCGCTGGTGAAGTATGCGAGAAGTGCGGCGCTTCCGAGTGGACGAAGGACACCGACATCATGGACGTCTGGTTCGACTCCGGCTCCACCCATGCTGCCGTTCTGGAAGAGCGCCCCGAGCTGCGCTTCCCGGCCGATCTGTATATGGAGGGCGGCGACCAGTTCCGCGGCTGGTTCCAGTCCAGCCTGCTGACCAGTGTCGCCAGCAAGGGCTGCGCACCCTATAAGTCCGTTCTGTGCCACGGCTGGGTCGTGGACGAGCAGGGCAAGCAGATGCACAAGAGCGCCGGCAACGGCGTCGAGCCCAGCGAGATCATCAAGGACTACGGTGCTGACATCATCCGCCTGTGGGTGGCTTCTTCCGATTACACCGTCGATGTGCGTGCCGGCAAGAACATCTTCAAGCAGCTGAGCGAGGCCTACCGCAAGATCCGCAACACCGCCCGCTTCATTCTGGGCAACCTCGACGGCTTCGACCCCAACACCGACTGTGTGGCTGACGACCAGCTGCAGGACATCGATCGCTGGGCTCTGGCTGCGCTGGATGACCTCATCGTCAACACCAACGCCGGTTATGCTGTGTATGACTTCAACAAGGTCTACCACGCTGTCTACAACTTCTGCGTCGTGGCCATGTCCAACTTCTATCTGGATGTCACCAAGGATCGCCTGTACTGCACCAACGGCACTGGCCGCAAGGCTGCGCAGACCGCGATGTACAAGATCCTCGTCGCTCTGGACAAGATCATCGCTCCCATCCTCTGCTTTACCAGCCAGGAGATCTGGGACTTCCTGCCCAAGACTGAGGCTATGAACAAGTACGTCGTCTTCGAGGATATGCCGAAGGCTGGCCAGTACGCAGCTGACGATGCCTTCAAGGCCAAGTGGGCGCAGCTCATTGCTGTCCGCGACGAGGTCAAGAAGGTCCTCGAGCAGGCCCGTGCAGATAAGCAGATCGGCGCTTCTCTCGAGGCTTCCGTCACCCTGTACTGCAATGACGCCGTCTACGATCTGCTCAACAGCATCCCGATGGACGAGCTGGCCGACCTGATGATCGTCTCCCATGTGGAGCTGGTCAAGGGCGAAGGCGGCGCAGCCAGCGCTGTCGAGGGCCTGGGCGTTGCTGCTGCACACGCCACCGGCGACAAGTGCGAGCGCTGCTGGAAGTACTCCGCAGACATCGGCACCCACGCTGCTCATCCCACTCTGTGCGCACGCTGCGCCGCTGTTGTGGAGGGCTAAACCATTTCGTATCTCTGGCGGCGCACCCGGCGCAAAAGGGGGCGCCGCCTTTTTCAAAAAATCAGGAGAAACTATGGCATATGTCATTCTGAATCTGGTCTGTGTGGCCGCGCTGGTGGGCATCGACCAGGCCATCAAGCTCTGGGCTACCCAGTATCTGGCCCCTGTGGAGGCCATCACCGTCATCCCGCATGTGGTGGAGCTGCGCTTCGTGCTCAATCAGGGCATGGCGTTCAGCCTGCTGAGCGGAAAGCAGCTCTTCCTTATCCTCGCCACCAGCGCCGCGCTGCTGCTCGTAGCCTATCTGCTGTTCTTCCGCAGCCGCGGCAAGCTCCTGCAGCAGATCGCCTTCATCCTCGTGCTGGCCGGTGGCATCGGCAACCTCATCGACCGTGTGCTGAACGGTGAGGTCGTGGACTACATCAACCCGCTGTTCATCGACTTTGCAGTCTTCAACTTCGCCGACATCCTCGTCTGCGTCGGTGTGGCGCTCTGGGTGCTGGTCATCCTGCTGGAAGAAGTGGAAGATAAGCCCTCGAAGGAGCAGTAAACCATGGAACAGCGTGAATTTATCGTGGAAGCGGAGGCCGCAGGCCAGCGCATCGACCGCTTTCTCAGCGGGGAGGACACCGGCCTTTCCCGCAGTGCGCTGCAAGGCCTCGTGGCGGAGGGTCATGTGCTCTGCAACGGCAAAAGCATCGCCAAGAGCCTCAAGCTCAAGGCGGGGGACACCATCCTGCTGGAAATTCCTGACGCAAAGCCTATCGAGGCTGTGCCGCAGGACATCCCGCTGGACATTGTGTACGAGGACGACCACCTTCTGGTGGTGAACAAGCCCAAGGGCATGGTCGTCCACCCGGCCCCGGGCAACCCGGACGGCACGCTGGTGAACGCCCTGCTCTGGCACTGCAAGGGCAGCCTCTCGGGCATCGGCGGCGAGATACGCCCCGGCATCGTCCACCGCATCGACAAGGACACCAGCGGCCTGCTGGTGGTGGCGAAAGATGACGCCACCCACATCGGCCTGTCCCAGCAGATGGCGGTTCACAGCGTGGAGCGCGCCTACCAGACCGTTGTCTACGGCGGTTTTGCGCAGGACGAGGGCTTTGTAGAGGCAAATCTGGGCCGCTCCAAGACCGACCGCAAAAAGATGGCGGTCTACCCGGCCAGCGAGCCCCACACCAAGTATGCCTACACCGGCTATAAGGTGCTGGAGCGCTTCGGCGGCTTCACCCTGCTGGAATGCCGCCTCAAGACGGGCCGCACCCATCAGATCCGCGTCCACATGGCGTCCATCCAGCATCCCGTGGCGGGCGACCCGGTGTATGGCCCCCACAACTGCATCACCAAGCTCCACGGTCAGTGTCTCCACGCGAAGACATTGGGCTTCATCCACCCCATCACGGGGGAACATCTCCGCTTCGACTCGGAGCTGCCGGAGTATTTCGTCCACTTTATTGCATCGCTCAGGAGGGGGACTGTATGACGAAACTTCTCGATTCTACGCTCGTACTCTGCGATCTGGACCATCTCCTTTTGGCCGGCGACGGCAACATGCCGCAGGTCGTGCGGGATGTGCTCCAGCTGTTTTCCAGCCGGGGCGGCAGGCTGACGGTCTTCAGCCAGCGTTCGCCCCGGGCCGTCCGCGCCGTGCTGGGTGGGCTGCGCCTTGCTGCGCCCGCGCTCACCTGCGGCGGTACGCTGGCCTACCGGTTCTCGGAGGGCAGCGGCCAGCCGCTGTGCAGCTTCGCGGGCTGTGAGGAATCCATCTTCAAAAAACTGCCCGCAGCTGTGGGCCTCGGCATTGCGCTGCAGATGGCCGACGGCTCTACCCGTGTGCTGCGGATGAGCACCGCCCTCGAGCGCCATCTGCGCCGGGAGTTCACCCCCTTTACGCTGTGCAGTCCCGCCGACGTCAAGGGTGAGGACGTGCTGCGCATCCTGCTCTATCAGGACCGTCAGCAGCTGCCCATTCAGGCCCTTCTGGAAAAGGCACTGGGGGACAATGCCGCCATGCTGCGCTCGGAGCGCACCGGCATGGACGTCATGGTGCTGACACCGGGTGCCGTCTCGGCAGAGGCGATGCTGGGCGCGGTCTGTCTGCCCGTCAACTGCACGGCTGACCAGCTCACCGTCGCCGCCGGGTGCAGCCAGATGCTCGAGCTGGTCCGTCAGGCCAAACAGAGCGTCGTTCCGGCAGATGCCCCGGTGGAGCTGCGCCTTGCCGCCAGCCAGACGACCCTGACCGACCACGACACCGGCGCAGCCGCAGAGTTTTTCTATGGCCTTGTGCGAAGTGCCGAAGCCGCATCGTAAAAATTGTGTAAAGTCTCCTGCAAATTTTCCGCAGGAGACTTTCTTTTTGGAAGGATTTCGAGTACAATGAGAGAAACTATGCTAAGCCATGGTGAGCGCCGCTTTCTGGCACTGGCGGCAGCAGCGGCGGTCTGCATTGTCAGTCTGGCGTTCTGGTATGCCGTGCCGCCATCCCCGGCGCAGGCTTCGTCAGCGGCAGTCGAGCCTCTGCGGGAGTCCTTCCGCGTGGACCTCAACACCGCCGGGGTGGACGCCATGACCACACTGCCCGGCCTCGGGGAGAAGAAAGCGAGAGCCGTTCTGGAATATCGTCTTGCCCATGGCCGGTTCCAGAGCCTCGATGAGGTGGCACAGGTGCCGGGCGTTACGCAGGATATGATAGACGAATGGCAGGGCCTCGCCTATGTGAGCTGAGAGGGGAGACCTTCTCGGGAAAAAGGAGTTATCATGAGTGAAGAGAGCATTTTTATCAACCGGGAATTGAGCTGGCTGGACTTCAACCGCCGCGTGCTGGTGCTGGGCAAGGATAAAAATGTCCCGCTGGCCGAACAGCTCAAGTTTCTGGCCATCTACGGCTCCAATCTGGACGAGTTCTTCATGGTGCGCGTCGGCTCGCTCCAGGAGCGCGCCAACCTCATGCGAGGCAAGAAGGAAAAGCGGGAAAACAAGACGAACATGACGGCGGAAGAGCAGCTTGCCGCCATCATGCCCAAGACCGCTCAGCTCCAGGAGGACTGCGACAAATACTACGCCAAAGCGCTGGAAAATCTGGCCGCCTGCGGCTACCGCAAGGTGGATTTCGATAAGCTGAGCAAAGAGGACGAGCACTTCTGGAAAAAGTATTTCCAGAGTGAGCTTTTCCCCATCCTCAGCCCCCAGATCGTGGACAGCCGCCACCCGTTCCCGTTCCTGCGCAATAAGGAGATCTATCTCGGCGTCCTCCTTCACGAAAAACACACCTCGGAGCACACCCTCGGCATCGTACCCATCTCAAGCCAGATGGAGCGGATGCATTTCGTCCGGAAGGACAATGAGACCTGCTTTGCCCTGACGGAGGAGCTGGTGCTCCATTATGCGGCCCTCATCTTCGGCAAGGAGAACGTGCAGGAAAAGTGCCTCTTCCGGGTCACCCGCAACGCCGACATCGACGTGAAAGAGGGCATGATGGACCATGACATCGACTACCGCGAGATCATGGCCGATCTGCTCAAGCGCCGCCGCAAGCTGGCCGCCGTCCGTCTGCAGGTCATCCCCGCCGCACCGCAGGTCGCTCAGCTGCTCTGCAGCCGTCTCGAGCTGACCCACAAGCGGGTCTTCGTCCAGAAGAGTCCTCTTGACCTGAGTTTCTTCTACAAGCTCACCTCCCGCATGGAGTCTGACGGCCACCCCGAACTGTTCTATACGCCTGCCCGGCCTATGCTGCCCCCGCAGGACTACGACCTCGCCGCCGAGGTGGAAAAGCACGATGTGCTGTTGAGCTACCCGTACCAGTCCATCCGCCCCTTTATTGCGATGCTGAAAAAGGCCGCGCAGGACCCCGACGTCATCTCCATCAAGATGACGCTCTACCGCATGGCCCGCGAGTCTCAAATCGTACAGGCCCTCGTGGAAGCCGCCGAGAACGGCAAGGAAGTCGTGGCGCTGGTGGAGCTGCGCGCCCGCTTTGACGAACAGAACAACATCGACTGGTCGAAGCACCTTGAAGAGGCCGGATGTACGGTCATCTATGGCTTTGACGACTACAAAGTCCACTCCAAGCTGACTCTCATCACCAAAAAGAGCGCCCACGGCTACTCCTACATCACCCAGATCGGTACCGGCAACTACAACGAGAAGACCAGTGAGCTCTATACCGACTACTCCTTCATCACCGCCGACCTTGGCATCGGCGAGGAAGCGTCCAACGTCTTCCAGAACCTTGCCGTGCAGAAACTGACGGAGGAGAGCGAAAAGATGCTGGTAGCACCCCTCCGCTTCAAGAGCGTGCTGCTGGATGAGATGGACCGGGTCATCAACGCTGCCCGTCTGGGCCGCCCGGCTTCCATGATTTTGAAGAACAACTCCATCTCCGATAGAGATATTATCCTCAAGCTCGAGGAAGCCAGCTGTGCCGGTGTCCGCATCGACATGATCGTCCGCGGCATCTGCTGCGTCCGCGCCGGTGTGCCGGGCAAGACCGAGAATCTCCACATCCGCAGCCTCGTGGGCCGCTACCTCGAGCATGGCCGAATCTACAGCTTCTATGACGGCGTTAACACCCGCATCTATATCGCATCCGGCGACTTTCTCACCCGCAACACCGAGTGCCGCGTGGAAGTCGGCGTCCGGGTGGAAGACCCCGTGCTGAAGGAGAAGCTGGACAGCATCCTCCGCCTCCAGCTCAGCGACAACGTCAACGCCCGCGAGATGCAGCCGGACGGCAGCTACCAGAAAGTCAAGCCCGCCCCCGGCGAGCCGCTGGTGAACAGCCAGATGGGAATGTACGACCTTCTCCGCGACGACTGGACGGCCCGCGACAAAGCGCCTGCACCGGCTTCTGTCGCTGAGACGCCGAAGCCCCAGCCCGTCAAGGCTCCGGAAAAGCCTGCCGCACCGGCAAAGGCGGCACCTCAGCCCGTAGAACCGGAAAAACAGCCAGTACAGCCGGAAAAGGCCGTTCCCGCCCCGATGCCCATTGTCGTCACCGAGAGCCGCCCCCGCCGCACCGGTCTGCTGGGCCGCCTGCTCGAGCACTTCCTGAAATAATCCCCGATGCCGCTGGCCTGCAAGGCCGGCGGCATTTTATATTGTCCTGCCGCATACAGTACAGGAAACAGGAGGGACGCCGATGGGGACAAGACAGCATAGAACAAAAGGGTGGGTGATTTTTGCGGTGTTCTGCGCTGTCCTGTTCTGCATGGCCGCGCTGCGGGCCTGTGCCGCAAAAGCCGCGCCCGAGGGCTGTTCGCTGAAACGGGTGAGGCCCGCGCAGACGGCCTGCTTCCCGCTGGGTACGACGGCGTGGCGGGTCTCGGACGCCTACGGCTGGCGCACCGACCCCATCACCGGCGAAGAGGCGTTCCATCGCGGCACTGACCTTGCATGTTCGGAAGGCACGCTGGTGCTGGCGGCAATGAACGGCGTCGTCATTGCCGCCCGGCGGAGCGCGACCTACGGCAACTACCTCTGCCTGAGCCACAGCGGCGGGCAGGAGACGCTTTACGCCCATCTGCAATACCTCTTCGTTCGGGCCGGAGAGGTGGTGCAGGCGGGTCAGCCGCTGGGGACAGCGGGGGAGACGGGCCGCTCCACCGGGGCGCACCTTCACTTTGAACTTCTGGAACAGGGCGTCCGCTATGATGCGGGGGCTCTGCTGGGCCTGCCATGAGGCGGCTCGTCCGGCTGGGGCCGCTGGTGTTCCGTGACCCGCTGCTGCTCTGCGGGGCGCTGTATCTGCTGCTCTGGTTCGATGCCAGCGGCTTCCTGCGCATCGGCCTGTGTGTTGCCATCCTCCACGAAATGGGTCATGTCTTCGTCTATCTGCTCCTGTTCCGGCGCTTTCCCATCATCGAAGTGACCATGACCGGTTTCTGTATGCGGACCCGGGGTCAGACCCTCACCCGGGGGCAGACCTTTCTGCTCGCTGCCGCCGGGCCGGGCATGAATACCCTCTTGGCCGCCATCTGGGCAATGAGGATGGAGCAGTGTGCGACCATCCGGGGCAGTGCGTTCCTTGCGGCCAATCTGCTCACCGGGGCGTTCAACCTTCTGCCTGTCCCACCGCTGGATGGAGCTCAAATGCTGAGATGTCTGTTGCAATCTTTGCCCAAATAGGGTAAAATATATAAATATGCAATCCGTGTTGTTAAATGGAGGAACTTGATGTTTGATCCGAAACTGAAAGAAGCGCTGTCCCGGGTGCAGAAGCCGGGCCGTTACACCGGCGGCGAACCCGGCAGCGTCTATAAAAATAAAGACGAGGTAGACGTCCGCTTCGCGTTCTGCTTCCCGGACACCTACGAAGTGGGTATGTCCTTTCTGGGCGAAAAAATCCTCTACGAGCTGCTGAACAGCCACGAAAACTGGTGGTGTGAGCGCGCCTTTATGCCGTGGCTGGATATGAAGGCTGAGATGGAGCGCCTGGGCCTTCCCCTCTACACGATGGAGAGCAAAGACCCCCTCACGGCTTTCGACGCTGTGGGCTTCACGCTCCAATATGAGCTGTCCTACACCAACATCCTCGCCATGCTGGATCTGGCGGGCATCCCGTTCTACTCGAAAGACCGCGACGAGAGCTGGCCCCTCATCGTGGCGGGCGGCCCCTGTGCCTGCAACTCCGAGCCCATCGCCGACTTCTTCGACGTCGTCCAGCTGGGCGAGGGCGAAAACCAGCTGCCCGGCATCTGCGCTGAAATCGAAAAGGCCAAGAAAGAGGGCGGCGTCTCCAAGAAAGAGCTGCTGCTCCGCATCGCCAGGATCCCTGGCGTCTATATCCCGGCTTTCTACGACATTGAATACTACGAGGATGGCCGCGTCAAGTCCATCACTCCCAACGAGCCGGGCATCCCGGCGGTCATCACCAAGGCCATCATCAAGAACCTGAACGACTTTGCGCCCCCGACCAACTTCGTCGTCCCGATGGTGGGTGCCATCCAGGACCGCGCCAGCGTCGAGGTGCTGCGCGGCTGTGTGCGCGGCTGTCGGTTCTGTCAGGCAGGCTTCCTCTACCGCCCCATGCGCCAGCGCGACGCCAGCCTGCTGAACAAGGCCGCACAGGACCTCTGCGCCAACACCGGCTACGAGGAGCTGAGCCTTTCCAGCCTGTCCACCTCCGACCACAGCCAGCTCGAAGAGCTGCTGGACGATTTGAACGAGTGGGCGCCGAAAGAGCACGTCAGCCTGTCGCTGCCCTCTCTGCGGATGGACAACTTTTCCCAGAGCCTCATTGAAAAAACCACCAGGGTGCGCAAGAGCGGCCTGACCTTTGCCGCTGAGGCCGGGACCCAGCGCCTGCGCGACGTCATCAATAAGAACGTCACCTGGGATGAGATCGAAAAGACCTGCTCGCTGGCTTTCGCCAACGGCTACACTTCCGTCAAGCTCTACTTCATGATGGGCCTGCCCACCGAGACGATGGAGGACATCGAGGGCATCGCCGAGACCGCTCAGAAAGTAGTCGATTTGTTCTACTCCAATCCCAAGCACGCCAAGGGCCGCGGCGTGCAGGTGACCATCAGCTGCGCCTGCTTCGTGCCGAAGCCCCACACCCCCTTCCAGTTCGTCCCGATGGATACCGAAGAGATGCTGCAGGCCAAGCAGAAACACCTGCTCGAAAGCGTCCACAGCCGCAAGATCAAGGTCAACTACCACGACAGCACCACCAGCTTCCTCGAGGGCGTCTTTGCCAAGGGCGACCGCCGCCTGGCTCCCGTCATCCTCGAGGCCTACAAGCGCGGTTGCTATTTTGACGGCTGGGAAGAGTGCTTCAAGTACGACACCTGGATGCAGGTCTTCGAGGACATGGGCATTGACCCCAAGTTCTACTGCCAGCGCGCGATCGGTCTGGACGAAGTGACCCCGTGGAGCCACATGGACTACGGCGTCACCCACGAATATCTGGTGCGGGAGTACAACAAGGCCCTCGCGGCCCAGACCACTCAGCCCTGCAACCGTGCCTGCCACGGCTGCGGCGCAAACCATCTGTTAGGAGGACCGTGCTTTGATTACAGTAAGGATCTCGTTTAAGAAGATGAACGAAGCCTCCTACATCTCCCTGCTGGATATGCAGCGGGTGATGCAGCGGGTGCTCAAGCGCAGCGGCCTGCCGGTGTGGCATACGCTGGGCTTCAATCCCCACATCTATATGACCTTTGCCTGCCCGCTCTCGCTGGGGCAGGAGAGCCAGTGCGAGTGTGTGGATGTCAAGACCGAGGCCGAAAACCCCGATTTTGCCCAGTGGCAGACGGCGCTGAACGCCATCATGCCTGCCGGAATCGAGGTCTACCGCGTGGAACCGGTGAAGATGAAGGCCGACGCCATCGCTTACGCCTGCTACCGCATCCGCTACCCGGCGGACGCCGCGGAAAAGCTTGCACAGTATAACGCCCTCGACAGCGTGCCGGTGGAGAAAAAGAGCAAGCGCGGCGTTAAGATGGTCGAGATGAAGGAGTATGTCCCCACTCTCGAGCTTGAGACGGAAGGGGAGAGCGTAAGCTTTGCGGTCTGCCTGCCTGCCTCGCAGGACCTGAACCTGAACCCCTCGCTGCTGACGGCGGCGCTGGAAGCAAAATTCGGGGTCCCGGCGGCGAACGCCTCTATCCTGCGCACCGAATTTCTGACGGCAGACAAGCGGAAGTTCGAGTAAGAACGGTCCATCAAAGCCAGAGCGAAAATTTTTGCATAAATTTGCCCGAAACGCTTGCTTTTATGGGCGGTTTGTGCTATCCTATTAAGGCGTTAGTGTCCGCTGAGACCACAGCGGGGTTAATGACACATATCATTAAACGGGCGGTCCTCTGACGGCAGTTCGCCGTGTATGAACGTCTAAAAACAAATGGAGGAATTCAAAATGGACGCACTGAAGATTATTTCTGAAGGCAGCATCAAGGCTGAGAAGCCCCAGTTCAACGTCGGCGATACCGTCCGCGTTGATGTTCGTATCAAGGAAGGCGAGCGCGAGCGTATCCAGGCTTTCGAGGGTACCGTCATTGCTAAGAAGCACGGCGGCGTCGCAGAGACCTTTACCGTTCGCCGCGTTTCCTACGGCGTCGGCATCGAGCGTGTCTTCCCCATCAACAGCCCCTTCGTCGAGAAGGTCACTGTTGTCCGTAAGGGCAAGGTCCGCCGCGCAAAGCTGTTCTACCTGCGTGGTCGTACCGGCAAGGCTGCCAAGGTCAAGAGCGATATTTGATGATTCCCCGTTTCAAAGCGGGAGAAAAGGGGACAACTCGTTTGTCCCCTTTTTTCTGTTATACGGCGCTTTTAGCGCAGAGACAGAGAAAATAAAAACGGGCAGAAGCCCGGATAAAGAGGTGCATCGGATATGGAACAGTCACAGCCTGCTGTCCGTGGGCAGGGCCTGCTGGAATGGTACGAAGCGCTTATTTCGGCGGCGCTGGTGCTGGTGCTGGTGTTTTCCTTTTTCTTCCGTATCATTCAGGTGGACGGCGAGTCGATGGTGCCTACGCTGGAAAACGGCGATAAGCTTGTCGTCTGGGGCGCAGGCTATGAGCCTCAGCGGGGCGATGTGGTCATCGTGGACAGCTACACCAGCTATGGCCGCCCTCTGGTCAAGCGTGTCATCGCCAAAGGCGGTGACACCATCTCCATCGACTATGCCACCGGAACGGTAGAGGTCAATGGAAAGGTGCTGGAAGAGGATTACATCGCAGAGCCGACCTATCTGGGCTATGATGTGGAATTCCCGTACACTGTGCCTGAGGGGACGGTGTTCGTGATGGGCGACAACCGCAACGCCTCGCTGGACAGCCGCTCGAGCTATGTCGGCTGCATCGATGAACAGGATATACTGGGCAAAGTGCTGCTCTGCTTTTTGCCCTTTTCGGATTTTGGAGTAGTAAAATGAACAATCAGGACACCCGGTTTGCAAACCAATATGCCATCCAGTGGTTCCCGGGCCATATGGCCAAGACGCTGCGGATGATGGAGCAGGAGATCCAGCACGTTGACGCAAGCCTTGTACTGCTGGACGCCCGCATCCCGCTGTCCAGCCTCAACCCGGAGATCGAGCGCATCACGGCCCGCAAGCCCAAGCTCTATGCGTTGAATAAAGCGGACCTCGCCGACCCCGCCGTGACGGAAGAGTGGATCCGCTACTTCCACGAGGCGGATGCGGGCTGTGTCGCCATCAGCGCCAAGCAGAAAGGCGGCGCGAACGCCGTCAAGGCCGCGATCGAAAAGGAACTGTCCGGCCTGCTGGCACGCCGCCAGAACCGCGGCATGGCCGGTGCCAAGACGCAGGTCATGCTCTGCGGCATCCCCAATGTGGGCAAATCCACCTTCATCAATACCTTCGCGGGCTCTGCCCGCGCCAAGGCGGCTGACCGTCCCGGCGTGACCAAGGGCAAGCAGTGGGTCAGCACCGAAAAGTTCGACCTGCTGGATATGCCCGGTGTGCTCTGGAAGAAGTTTGATTCCAAGACCATCGCCTCGAATCTGGCCTTCATCGGCTCCATCAAGGATGACATCCTTGATGTCGAGGAGCTGGCCATGAACCTTTTGGATGAGGTGCGCCGCAACTATCCCGACCTCGTGGCCCAGCGCTACAAGCTGGACGCCGAGACGCTGGCTCTGCCGCCCTACGAGCTGATGGAAGCCATCGGCCGCAAGCGCGGTCTGCTGGTGCGGGGCGGTGAGGTGAACACCGAGCGCTGTGCCGTGATGCTGGTGGATGAGTTCCGCGCCTGCAAGTGGGGCCGCATCTCCCTTGAGCGCCCGCCCCAGCGGGACGACATGGCCGACTTTGCCGAGGAGGACGAGGAATGAAGCGCCGGACGGATGAGGAGATCTCCGCGCCGCTCTACGCCTACGATGCCGACATCCGGGCACAGTACGGCTGTTTTGCGGGCGTAGACGAGGCGGGCCGCGGCCCGCTGTGCGGCCCGGTCTGTGTGGCCGCCTGCATCCTTGACCCCGAGGCTCCGGTCTACGGCATCAACGACTCCAAGAAGCTGAGCGAGAAAAAGCGGGAAGCTCTTTTCGACCAAATCGTCGAAAAGGCATTGGCTTACAAGATCGTCTTCATCGGCCCCGACATCATCGACCGCGACAATATCCTGAATGCCACCATGGGCGGGATGCGTCAGGCCGTGGAGGGGCTGGACATCGTGCCGAACCTCGTCCTTGTGGACGGCAACCGCATCCCGGACGGGCTGACCATGCCCGCACAGCCGGTGGTGAAGGGCGACGCCACCAGCGCCAGCATCGGCGCAGCGTCCATTCTGGCCAAAGTCAGCCGTGACCGCTATATGCTGGAGCTGGACAAGCAGTATCCCCAGTATCAGCTGGCAAAGCACAAGGGCTACGGCACCAAGCTCCACTACGAGCTCATTGCCCAGTACGGCATTCAGCCGTTCTACCGCCGCAGCTTTCTCAAAAAGCAGGGCTACTGGCCCGAGGGCAAGTGATGGACCGGGCCGGGACAGGCCGCAGGGGAGAGGCAGCCGCCGCGCGTTTCTACGAGAAGCAGGGTGCGGCCCTCATCACCCACAACTATCACACCCGGATGGGGGAGATAGACCTCATCCTGCGGGAACCGGACGGAACACTGGTGTTCTGCGAGGTAAAGACCCGCGCCAAAGACTCTCTGGATACCCCCGCTGCGGCGGTCAACGCCGCCAAGCAGCGCCGTATCATCGCATCCGCCGCATGGTATCTCCAAAGCACCCATCAGAGCGACGAGCCGGTGCGTTTCGACGTGGCCGAAGTCATCCCTCTTGACAGCGGGCGCTGGATGGTACATATTATAAAGGGTGCTTTTTGCGCGAAATAGCAGGAAGTACCGGTGGGAAAAGGCAGAAAAATGGCTCTGGGCCGCTGCCGTACGACGAGGCCAGGTGATGGGCCTTCTGGCAAAAAGGAGCGATAACGATGAAATTTTTCAGCACGAGAGACCATTCCCGCATTGTGACCGCCTCTCAGGCGATCGCACAGGGCCTGTCGGATGAAGGCGGCCTGTTCGTCCCGGAAAGCTTTCCGCAGGTGGACGTGGAGGCACTGTGCCAGCTGGATTATCCGGAGCTGGCCGCTGCCGTCGTCAGCAAATATCTGACTGACTACTCGAAAGACTTCCTCGCTGAGGCCGCTCGCACGACTTATGGTGAGGCCTTCGGCGGCAAGGCCGGTCATCTGGCTCCGGTGGAGGGCGATACCTATGCCCTTGAGCTGTGGCACGGCCCGACCTGTGCCTTCAAGGATTATGCCCTTCAGCTGATGCCGAAGCTCCTCGTGGAGGCAAAGAAGAACCTCTCCCGCACCGAAAAGACCCTCATCCTCGTGGCGACCAGCGGCGACACCGGCAAGGCCGCGCTGGACGGCTACCACGACATCCCGGGCGTCGAGATCGCCGTGTTCTACCCCACGGGCGGCACCAGCGAGATCCAGCGTCTGCAGATGGCTACGCAGGAGGGCGCAAATGTCGCTGTCTATGCCGTGCGCGGCAATTTCGACGACGCCCAGACCGGCGTGAAGAAGGTCTTCGGGGATAAAGCCATTGCGGCCAGACTGGCCGAGCGGAACATCCGCCTTTCCAGCGCCAATTCCATCAACTGGGGCCGCCTCGTGCCGCAGATCGTCTATTACTTCGCCGCTTATGCCCAGCTGCTCAAGGCGGGAAAGATCGCCTTCGGCGACAAGGTCGATTTCTGCGTCCCCACCGGCAACTTCGGCGACATTCTGGCCGGCTACTACGCCAAGCAGATGGGTCTGCCCGTCGGCAAGCTGGTCTGCGCCTCCAACCAGAACAACGTCCTGACCGACTTCCTCTCCACCGGTACTTACACTGCAAAGCGGGAGTTCTATAAGACTACTTCGCCCAGCATGGACATCCTCGTGTCCTCGAACCTTGAGCGCCTGCTCTACCACGTCACCGGCAGCGATGCCGAAGTGGCCGGCCTGATGAAGAGCCTGAACGAGACGGGCCGCTACACCGTCCGTCCCGAGACGCTGAAGGCCATTCAGGAGAGCTTCGACTGCGGCTGGAGCAGTGAGGAACAGGTGGCAGGGGAGATCCGCGCCCGCTACGAGAAGGACGGCTACCTCTGCGACACCCATACGGCGGTGGCTTTCCATGTCGCCGCTCAGAAGAAGCGGGACGGCGTGCCGATGGTGGTGCTTTCCACCGCCTCGCCCTTCAAGTTCCCGCGCAGCGTGCTGGAAGCTCTGGGCCACACTGCCCCCGAGAACGACTTTGAGGCCATGCAGGCGCTGGAAGAGGCTACCGGCCGCACCGCTCCCGCAAGTCTCGCCGTCCTGCGCCAGAAGGCCGAGCGGTTCAGCACCGTCATCGACCCGGCTCAGATCGCGGAGGTGGCACTGGGCTGTCAGGCTTGACGAAAACCAGAACAGGAGTAAATAAACTATGGCACTTTTTGTGCTTGGCGATACCCACCTTTCCCTGGGCGGCTCCAAGCCGATGGACGTTTTCCCCGGCTGGAACGGCTATGTGGAACGGCTGGAGGCCAACTGGCGCAAGCTCGTAAAGCCCGAGGATACCATTGTCCTTGCAGGCGACATCAGCTGGGCCATGCGTCTCACCGATACCCGCAGGGATTTCGAATTTCTGCAGCAGCTGCCCGGCCAGAAGCTCATTATGAAGGGCAATCACGACTATTGGTGGACCACCGCCAACAAGATGAACGCCTACCTGAAAGCCGAGGGCTTCGATACGCTCCACATCCTGCACAACAACTCCTACTCTGTGGAGGGCTACGCCATCTGCGGCACCCGGGGCTGGCTGTTCGATGTGGGGGAGCCTCACGACGAAAAGGTGATGAACCGGGAAATAGGCCGCTTGAAGATGAGCCTTGACGCCGCAGAACCCGGGCTGGAAAAGCTGGTGTTCCTGCATTACCCGCCGGTCTACACCGGTACCAGCGCCCCCGAGATCGTGGCCACACTGAGAGCCTACGGCATCAGGACCTGCTACTACGGCCATCTGCACGGCAATGCCATCCGCTATGCGGTGCAGGGCGATGTGGACGGCATCCGCTACAAGCTTGTCAGCGCTGATGGTCTGCGGTTCTGCCCCTACCGCATCAACTGAGGCAGAGACCAGAACAGCAGAAATGACAAAAAGTCAAAATTTGGGGTGGCAATTCTATCACGACCGTGCTATAATAGGTTGTGACGCGATTGTTGCACCCAATTTGAGCGCGCGCGTCCCCGCATTTCGCAAACAGCAAGGACGCGGTGCGCGGTTGCAGGCGGCAGTTTTCCCGCTGCCCCAACGCAATAGAATATTTGAGTGGAGGATACACAAATGAATTTCATCAAGTGCGAAAAGCTCGAGAAGAGCATGGCAGAGCTGCAGTTCTCCATCGACGCTGAGGCTTTCAAGGCTGCAGTTGCCGATGTTTTCAAGAAGGAGGGCAAGAAGTACCCTGTTCAGGGCTTCCGCAAGGGCAAGGCTCCCAAGGCTCTCATCGAGAAGATGTACGGCGCTGATGTCTTTACCTACGACGCCATCAACGAGCTGTTCCCCGCAGCTTACGAAGAGGCTGTCAAGGCTGCCGGCATCGAGCCGGTCGGCCGTCCTGAGGTCAGCGTTGACTCCGCCAGCGAGGCTGAGGGCGCTACCCTGACCGTCAAGGTCGCTGTCAAGCCCGAAGTCAAGATCGGCGCATACAATGGTCTGACCGTTGAGAAGACTGTCCATACTGTTTCTGACGAGGCTGTTGAGGCCGAGCTGAAGCGTGTGCAGGAGCGCAACGCCCGTGAGCTGACCCGCGAGGGTGCTGCTGAGAACGGCGACATCGTGGACATCGACTTCGAGGGCTTTGTGGATGGCGTCGCATTCGAGGGCGGCAAGGCTGAGCACTACAGCCTGACCCTGGGCAGCGGCAGCTTCATCCCCGGCTTCGAGGACCAGATCGTCGGCCACGCTGCTGGCGAGGAGTTCGACGTCAACGTCACCTTCCCCGAGCAGTACCAGGCTGCTGAGCTGGCTGGCAAGCCCGCTGTCTTCAAGATCAAGCTGCACGAGGTCAAGTACAAGGAGCTGCCCGCTCTGGACGACGAGCTGGCTAAGGACTGCTCTGAGTACGACACTCTGGACGAGTTCAAGGCTTCCATCCGCAAGAACAACCAGGAGCAGCTGGACAAGCAGGATGACCTGGCTGTTGAGAACGCTCTGGTCGATCAGGTCATCGACGGCATGGAGGCTGAGATCCCCCAGGCTATGTACGATGTCCGCATGGACGAGCTGGTCAACGACTTTGCTTTCCGCATGGAGCAGCAGGGCCTGCGCCTCGAGGACTACCTGAAGTATATGGGCCAGTCCGTCGACCAGTTCCGTGCTTCCTTCATGCCTCAGGCTGAGAAGCAGGTCAAGATCCGTCTGGCTCTGGAGGCTGTCGCAGCTGCCGAGAACATCGAGGCTTCTGAGGACGAGCTGAACGCAGAGGTCAAGCGCATCGCTGACCAGTACAAGATGGAAGAGGACAAGGTTCGTGAGCTCATCAATGTCGATGAGGTGAAGCACGACCTGGCCATCAACAAGGCGATCGACTTCATCAAGAGCCACGCTAACGTCGTGGAGAAGGCCGCTGAGGCCGAGAAGACCGAGGACGCTCAGTAATTCTGGCGCACAAGGTCACACAGGGCAGGGAGTGATCCCGGCTCTGTAAGCTAAGGTTGTTGAAATTGACCGATACGGCTACGGCCCATGTGCGCTTGCCGTATCGGTCAATTTTGCAAATACAATAATTTTCATTCAGGAGGCGAACCCTATGAGTTTTGTTCCTTACGTTGTCGAGCAGTCGGCGCACGGGGAGCGTTCCTACGATATTTTCTCCCGTCTGCTGAACGACCGCATCATTGTGCTGAGCGAGGATGTCAACGACACCTCTGCCAGCCTTGTCGTGGCACAGCTGCTGTATCTGGAAGGGCAGGACCCCGATAAGGACATCAGCCTGTATATCAACAGCCCCGGCGGCTCCATCAGCGCGGGTATGGCCATCCACGATACCATCCAGTATATCAAGTGCGATGTCTCCACCATCTGCATGGGCATGGCTGCCTCGATGGGCGCATTCCTGCTGGCCAGCGGCACCAAGGGCAAGCGGTTCGCTCTGCCCAACGCTGAGATCATGATCCACCAGCCGCTGATCGCAGGCGGTCAAGGCGGCGGTCTGTCCGGACAGGCTACCGACATCAAGATCCACGCGGACCATATCATCCGCACCCGCGCCAAGATGAACCGGCTGCTCAGCGAGTACACCGGCCAGCCGCTGGAAAAAGTGGAGCAGGATACCGAGCGCGACAACTTCCTTTCTGCACAGGAGGCCAAGGAATACGGCCTCATTGATGAGGTCATCACCCACCGCTGAGCGGCAGAAAGCAATACACCCAGGATAAGGAAAAACGGTTATGGCTAATAACAATTCCGGCAGAGATAAAAACGAAAAGGATCTGGTCTGCAGCTTCTGCGGCAAACATCAGGACGAAGTGGAGCGGATGATCATCGGCCCCGGCGTGAACATCTGCAGCGAATGCATCGGCCTCTGCGCCGACCTGCTCTCGGACAAGCCGGATCATCCGGGCAGCAACAGCTCCCGCCCCAGCCGCGGCAGCGCCAGCCGGGCGCGTATCCAGCCCGCAGATGATCTCGCCATCAACATCAAGACCCCCGCAGAGATCAAGGAGGGTCTGGACCAGTATGTCATCGGTCAGGACGAGGCCAAGCGTGTGCTGGCCGTCTCGGTCTACAACCATTATAAGCGCATCCTGAGCGGCAAGGGCGCAGACGTTGAACTGCAGAAGTCCAACGTCCTGCTGCTGGGACCCTCCGGTGTCGGCAAGACCCTGCTGGCCCAGACACTGGCCAAGATGCTGGGCGTTCCCTTCGCCATCGCAGACGCCACCACCCTGACGGAGGCCGGCTATGTGGGCGAGGACGTCGAGAACATCCTGCTCAAGCTCATTCAGGCCGCAGACTTCGACGTCCAGAAAGCTCAGATCGGCATCATCTATATTGATGAGATCGACAAGATCACCCGCAAGAGTGAGAATCCCTCCATCACCCGCGACGTGGGCGGTGAGGGTGTGCAGCAGGCTCTGCTGAAGATCTTGGAAGGCACCGTCAGCAATGTCCCCCCGCAGGGCGGCCGCAAGCACCCCCAGCAGGAGTTCATCCAGATCGACACCACCAACATCCTCTTCATCTGCGGCGGTGCGTTCGACGGTCTGGACAAGTATATCCTCCGCCGCACCGACAAGTCCGCACTGGGCTTTGGCAGTGCGCTGAAGGATAACTCCAGCGAAGCCGAAAAGGCCCTGCTGCGGAAGGTCGAACCCCACGACCTCGTCAAGTTCGGCCTCATCCCCGAGTTGATCGGCCGTCTGCCGGTCATCACCGTGCTGGACGACCTGGACGAGGATGCGCTGGTGCGCGTGCTGAAAGAGCCCCGCAACAGTCTGGTCAAGCAGTATAAAGAGCTGCTGTCGATGGACAATGTGGAGCTGGACATCACCGACGAGGCCCTCCATGCCATCGCCCGCAAGACCATCGAGCGCAAGACCGGCGCCCGCGGCCTGCGCAGCGTGATGGAGAACATCCTCATGCCCATCATGTACGATGTGCCGAACGACCCCACCATCATCCGCGTCACCATCGACGAGGACACCGTGGAGGGCGGCGAAGCGCACATGGAGTACGGTGCGGTGCGCAAGCGCTATAAGAGTCAGACTTCCCTGAGCTGAGCGTCAGCGCACAGCAGGGAAGAGCAGCCCCGCTGAAAGCTTTTTGCTTTTTGGCGGGGCTTTTTTGTGCCATCTGACTTGTTTCCGAGACCAAATTGTAGTAAACTATAAAAGTCTGGAACTGCAAGGGGAATACCGGGACGGCCCACTGGCATGGGACTGCTCTGCGGATGGAAGCGCCGGACATTTTGTGGGAAACAGAAAGTACGATAAAGGAGTGTGTGTTATGGCAAATTATTTTGAGATGACCCGCGACGAACTGACTGCTGAGAAGGCAGCTCTGGAAGAAAACTACAAGAAATTTCAGGCAATGGGCCTGAAGCTGAATATGGCCCGCGGCAAGCCCGGCCCTCACCAGATGGACCTGGCAATGGGGCTGCTGCAGATGACCGATTACACCACCGACGCCGGCACCGATGCCCGCAACTACGGTGACCTTGAGGGCCTGCACGAGGCCCGTGAGCTGTTCGGCGACGTGATGGGCGTCAAGCCTGAGGAAGTCTTTGTGGGCGGCAACTCCAGCCTGCAGATCATGTACAACCTCATCTCTATGGGCTACTGCTTCGGCTTCCCCGAGTCTCCCTGCCCCTGGTCGCAGGTGGAGAAGCGCAAGTTCCTCTGCCCGGTACCTGGCTATGACCGCCACTTCGCCATCACCGAGGAGTTCGGTTTTGAGCTCATCAGCGTTCCCATGACTCCGACCGGCCCGGATATGGACGTTGTTGAGAAGCTGGTGGCTGAGGATGATACCATCAAGGGCATCTGGTGTGTGCCTCAGTATTCCAACCCCGACGGCTACACCTACAGCGACGAGACCATCGACCGCTTCGCCAAGATGAAGACCGCTGCTCCTGATTTCAAGATCTTCTGGGATGAGGCTTACATCGTCCACCACCTGACGGACGAGATCATCGAGACCCCCGTCCTGCTGAACGAGTGCAAGAAGTACGGCACTGAGGACCGTGTCTTCATGTTCACCTCTACCAGCAAGATCACCTTCCCGGGCGCAGGCGTCTCTGCACTGGCCTGCAGCGAAGCCATGATGAAGTACATCTGCAAGCGCTTCTCGGTCATGATCATCAGCTATGATAAGATGAACCAGCTGCGTCACGTCCGCTTCCTCAAGAACAAGGAAGGCGTTCTGGCCCACATGGCAAAGCACCGCCGCCGTCTGGTACCCTGCTTTGATGCCGTCAAGACGGCCTTCAACGAGGAGCTGACTCCCTGCGGCGACATCGCCCACTGGACGAACCCCAAGGGCGGCTACTTCATCAGCCTCTATGTCATGCCCGGCTGCGCCAAGCGTGTGGCCCAGCTGTGCAAGGACTGCGGCCTGACCCTCACCGGCGCAGGCTCCGCTTACCCTTACCACAAGGACCCGGACGATGCCCATCTGCGCATCGCGCCCACGTATCCCAGCCTGGACGAAGTGGAGACTGCGTCCGACCTGCTCTGTGTCTGCGTCCGTCTGGCCGCAGTCGAGAAGCTGCTGGCTGAGAAAGCCTGATTCATCGCACAAGATCCCCGCTGCGCTGCCGCTCTGACGGCGCAGCGGGGATTTGGAAGTTGTTTTCATAGCCAGAGTGCGCCAAAAGGCAGTTCAGGCGGTGTGCAATGGTTATGAAAACAGCTTCTTATTATATTTGGAGGTTTCCCGATTCATATGAAAACTAAAGGCAAAGCATGGCAACTTGTCCTCACTGTGCTTTTGATCGCGGCGTTCGTCTATACGGCATTCTTTGGCGTCGCAGTCAAGTACGGTGATGTGACCACAACCTACATCAAGGGCGCGAAAGACATCCGCTTTGGTGTGGACATCAAGGGCGGCGTCAACGTCACCTTCGTCCCCTCCGACGGCTATGACGCCACCGACGACCAGCTCGAGGCAGCTCAGCTGGTCATCGAGAACCGTCTGGTCGCGCTCAACGTGACCGACTATGAGCTGTATGTGGACAACAACTCCGACAGCCTCATCCTCGAGTTCCCGTGGCAGTCGGGCGAGACGGAGTTCGACCCCGAAGCCGCCATTGAGGAGATCGGCACCACCGCCTATCTGACCTTCCGCGAGGGGAGCAGCGCAGACGGAGAGCTCGTCCTCGACGGTTCGATGGTGGAGAGCGCAGCTGCCCAGTACGGCCCCGTCAACGGCAGCAGCTCCGAGTACTATGTGGCGCTCAAGTTTACCGATGAGGGCGCCAAGGCATTCGGCGACGCGACCACCCGCCTGTATCAGACCGGCGGCACCATCAGCATCTGGCTGGACGACGAGAACGTCAGCACCGCCAGCGTCAACGCCGCCATCACCGACGGCTCTGCCATCATCACCAGTTCTGCATCGAGCCCCTTCACGCAGGAGGATGTCGTCAAGATGGCCCGCCAGATCAACTCCGGCTCTCTGCCCTTTGCGCTGACGGTGGACAGCTACTCCACCATCAGCCCGAGTCTGGGCGAGAACAGCCTGAGCGCCATGGTGCTGGCCGGCGTCATCGCCTTCGCCCTCATCATGGTTCTGATGACGGCCCTGTACCGTCTGCCCGGCTTCCTGGCCTGCATCGCTCTGGCCGGTCAGGTGGCGGCTACGCTGGCCTTCGTCTCCGGCTACTTCCCGGTGTTTGGGAGCTTCACCCTGACCCTGCCCGGCATCGCCGGCATCATCCTCGCCATCGGCATGGGTGTTGATGCCAACGTCATCACTGCCGAGCGAATCAAGGAAGAGCTGCGCAGCGGCAAGAGCCTTGACGGCGCCCTCAAGAGCGGCTTTGCCCGCGGCCTGACTCCCATCATCGACGGCAACGTGACCATCGTCATCGTCGCCATCGTGCTGATGGGTGCCTTCGGCCCGTCTGACGGCTTCTTTGCCAAGGCCCTGCACTTCGTCTTCTTCGCCTTCGGCCCCTCGACCGCAGGCACCATCTACGCCTTCGGTTACACGCTGCTCACCGGCGTGCTGCTCAACTTCGTGTTCGGCATCTTCGCTACCCGTACCATGATCCGGGGCGCTGCCTCGATCAAGGCTCTGCGTGACCCCCGCCTCTACGGTGCCGATGCTCCCGGCAAGACCCCGGCAGAGAAGAAGCAGGTCAACTTCGTCGGCCTGCGCAAGCGCTTCCTGACCTTCTCCGCCTGCCTGATGGTAGCCATCGTCCTCTGCGCTGTGGTGCTGGGCGTCCATCTGGACACCGAGTTCACCGGTGGTGCGATGATCACCCTGAGCTACGAGAACAGCTTTGAGATGTCTGCCGTTCAGAAGACCGCCTCCGAGGCACTGGGCAGCAACGGCCTGACTCTGCAGACCGGCGAGAACGTCGCGACAGGGGAGCAGACCCTGAAAATCTCGATGCCCGGCACTGAGACTGTCACCACCGACGAAGTGCAGACCCTGCTGGACTCCCTGAACGAGAGCTATCCCGACAACTCCTTTGCACAGCTCTCTCTGAGCAATGTCAGCGCCGCAATGGGTACCAAGTTCCTTCAGAAGAGTCTGGTGGCCGTGGTGTTCGCACTGGTGCTCATCCTCGCCTACATCGCCTACCGCTTCAAGAAGATCGGCGGCCTCACCGGCGGCATGATGGCTGTTCTGGCCCTGCTCAATGACCTGATGGTGGTGTTCGGCACCTTCGTGCTGCTGCGCGCCCCGCTGGACGGTAATTTCATCGCTGCCATGCTCACCATCCTCGGCTACTCCATCAACGATACCGTCGTCGTCTACGACCGTATCCGTGAGAACCGCGGCCTGCTGGGCAAGAAGGCCAGCTTCGAAGAGCTGGTCAACCATTCCGTCAACCAGTCTGCCCGCCGCACCATCATCACCACCGTCACCACGGTGATGGCTCTGGGTGTGATGTGCATCGTCTCCAAGCTGTACGGTCTGGACAGCATCTTCACCTTTGCCTTCCCCCTGATGATGGGTATGCTCAGCGGCGTGTACACTTCGCTGTGTGTCTCCACTTCCGCATGGGTGGCTTGGGGCGAGCGCAAAAACGCAAAGAAAAACTGAGCTTCTATCCTGACGCAAATCTGTCCTGAATCTAGGAGGAACGACCATGAAATGCCCCTATTGTGGCGCTGAGGAATCCAAAGTCATCGACTCCCGCCCTACCGAAGACAGCGAGCGCATCCGCCGCCGCCGGGAGTGCCTGAACTGCCATATGCGGTTCACGACCTACGAGGTCGTGGAAACGGTGCCGCTCATCGTCATCAAAAAGGATAACTCCCGTGAGCCGTTCGACCGGCAGAAGCTGCTCAACGCGATGCTTCGGGCCTGCGCCAAGCGTCCGGTGAGCTATGAGTCTCTGGAACGCGCCGTCAGCAGCATCGAGCAGACTCTGATGAGCACCTACGACCGCGAGGTGACGAGTGTGCGCATCGGTGAGCTGACCATGCAGGAGCTGAAAAAAATCGACGAGGTGGCCTATGTCCGCTTTGCCTCGGTCTATCAGCAGTTTGCGGACGTCGAGAGCTTCTTCAATGAGCTGAAAAAGCTGATGGGCGACCGTAAGAAGTAAAGTGTAAAAAAGCACGAGCGCCCCATTCTCTGCCGCAGGGCAGGGGATGGGGCGCTTTTTGCGCCTCTTGGACACGGGAAAAGAGCTTTTTCTATAAGGTCTGCATCTTTCGGAAGATACGCTGAAAGATTGGATATATAAAAATCCATATAGCTGAGGATGCTTAATAACAACCTATTATAAATTAAATTACTACGGAGCAAAATAACGATAACACAATGAAAGCTCCGGATGGCCTTGCTGATAAAATCCGTTTTATAAGACCGATTTCTTGCTGAAGTGAGACGATATGATTTCGAATAATATAGATTACACGAAATATAATCACGTCTGAACGATTTAATTACACAAGTCTACGTGACAGCCATTCCAGCGTCTCCACCTGAACCTGCGCTCGGCGCAGTTCACCAAATGCTTCCTCGGGGGCGTTCAGTTCGAGATGTCCGTCCGCAGCGCGAAGGGCAGCTTCCAGTTCTGTGAAGTCCTGCGTGCGGAGCAGGTGATTCATCCCTTCCCGCATTTTGTCGCAGAGTTCAGCGCCCTCGGCCAGTGCTTGCCGCGCGGAAGGGAGGTCCTCGTCCCGGATAGCCTCCATGGCGTCGTCGATGTCGTCCGAAATATCTTCAGCAAACTTCTGCACCCGCCAGCTGCTGTAAAAGGCCACACCCAGCAGCACTGCCACGATGCACAGACACGCATAAATTCGCTTCATCCCACACCTCTCACCGGGAGCTGCCCTTGCGGCGGCTCTCTTTTTTCAGCAGAAAATAGTCTTCCGTCTCGTTGCCCACTAAAAGCAGAATTTCCTCCGGCAGCAGGGTATTGGCCTGCGCTGTCCGCTCGAGCCAGTCCTGGTCTTTGCCGCACCAGTGCAGATTTTCCTCGAGCACCTGCCCATCCAGCACGAAGGGGATAGTCGCATGGCTGTGCTCCACTTTCAGCTGTAAGTCGGCGAGGGTAGCGGTCTCTTTTTCGGGGCGCAGTGCCGCCGAAAGACTGCCATTCGTCTCCACTACGGCGTAGGAGACGTCCCGTGGGTCAAAGATGTTTTTGCCGCGCAGTGCCTCCAGCAGGTCAGCAGTCGTCAGCCGGAGGGTGCGCAGAGCGTTCTGGTCGATTTGTCCGTCCAGGATGACCGTCTTGGGACGGCCCGACATCAGGTTGAAAAATTTCTGGCTGCGGAAGCTCAGCGCCGACCCCAGCAACTCCAAAGCCGCGATGAGGAAGAGGGGAATGAGGCTGGCCGTCACCGGCACTTCTTCCGACTCGATGGAGATGGACGCCAGATTTGAGATGAGAATGGTGGATACCAGCTCTTCGGGCTGCAGTTCGCCCAGCTGACGCTTGCCCATCAGCCGCATGGCGAAGAGAACGCAGAGATAGATGAGCAGAGTACGGAAAATCAGAAGCTTCACGAGAAGGCCCTCCTTGTGGGTTGAATAAGCACCGTTGGTGGGGGAATACTGGCAGGCAAAGGGGGGATACCGTATGCTGCAGCTTTCCTCGTCGCTGGAAGAAAATCTGGCGGCGCTCAACGCTAGGTTTGGCGCTTCGGCGGATTTTTATGCCAAGCGCATCGAGCTTTATCACTGCCCGGGGGCCATCGTCCTTTTCGACAATATGGCCAGCCTCGAGTCGCTCTGGTCGCTTTTACTGGACGCCGCCACCCGTCACACGCCCAGCCTCGAGCCGGAGCGGATGCCTCACAGCGGTACTCAGGTGTATGAGCTTCTGATGCATCACTCCGGTCTGCCCGCCGAGGACGGCCCGGTCAAGGACATAGACGACCTCATCCGCCGCATGACCGCCGGCATGGCCGTGCTTCTGCTGGAAGGGTGCAAAAAGGGGCTTGTCTTCTCGGTGCAGGGGCTGAAATCGCGCTCGGTGGAAGAGCCCTCCGGGGAAGGAAACCTCCGTGGTTCCCGGGAGGGCTTTGCCGACCTGCTGCGGGTCAACCTGAGTTTACTGCGCCGCCTCATCCGCACCGACACCCTTGTGATGGAGACCGCACAGGCCGACTGTGCCATGAAGACCGAATATGCCATCTGCTACTGCAAAGACAAGGCCGGCAAGACGGCAGTGGCGCGGGTGCGCCGGATGCTCCAGGAGGCAAAGCCGGAGGTTCTGCTGGATTCCAGCTACTTTGTACCGTGGCTTTTCCCGGCCAGGTGGCGGCTGTTTGCCCCGGTGAGCTATACTGAGCGCCCGGCTTCCGCCGCCGCAAAGCTCTGTGAGGGGAAAATCATCATCCTTGTCAACGGCAGCCCCTCGGCGTTGGTGCTGCCGTCCCTTTTCTGCGAGAACTTCGACTGCCTCGACGACTACGCCACCACGGCAGTTTTTTCGTCGTTCCTGCGTGTCCTGAAGTATGGCTCGTTTTATCTCAGCATCTTTCTGCCGGGCGTTTTTGTCTGTCTGGCGGTCTATCTGCCCGAGCTCATCCCACCGCAGTTATTATTCAAAATCGCGGCGGCAGAAAAGGCGACGCCTCTGCCGCTCTTTGCCGAGATGCTGCTGGTCATCATTTTATTAGAGATCATCCGGGAGGCCGGGCTTCGGATGCCCCAGACGCTGGGCCACTCGGTGAGCCTTGTGGCAGCGCTCATCATCGGTGACGCCGCCATCGGGGCCGGATTGCTGAGCACGCCGGTCATCCTCGTAGCCAGCATCACGGCCATCTCGGTCTTTGTGACGCCCTCGCTGTACGAACCGGCCACATTGCTGCGATTGGGCGTTACGCTGGCCGCCGGTCTGGCCGGGCCGGTAGGTCTGGTGTGTGCGGCTTTGGGCGTGTTGGCCGCACTGACGTCCATCTCCGCGATGGGGGTGCCCTATCTTTCGGGCGCAGTCTTTTCGGGTGACGGCGTCGTCCGCCGCAACTATCGGGCGCTGTCCCGCCGCCCATTCACCATCTGGCAAAGGAGGGGTTCCTGAATGCAGCAAAAACAGACATTCCCGGCCCAGACGCTGACACTCAGCGTTGCGGCGGCAGAGCTGGGCCGCGCCATCTTCGGGGCAGGGCAGACCGGCTCCGTCCGCGCCGTCCTGCTGAGCAATGTGCTGGCGGCAGCGGCTTTCGTGCTCCTTGCCGCGCTTGCCTCGGTCAACGCCTCCCGTCTGATCCGCCCGGGCTTTACAGGAAAGTGCATCTGTGCCGTCTTTCTGCTCTGGTATCTTTTTGAGCTTGTCCGGACGGCTGCAATGCTCCAACAAGCCTGCTGGGAACAGTTTGCGTCTATGGCCTTCATCGGTCTGCTGCCATTCTTTCTCTGGGCAGGGTGGAGCCTCGGCTGTGAGCTGTATGACCGGATGGCCTCCGTCCTCGGGTGGCTCGTAGTGCTGGGCATCGTGTTCTGTGTACTGGGGCTGGCCGGACAGCTGCAATGGCAGGTGCTCGTGACAGGTGAGACGGCACATTTGTTTGTGCTTCCAGACACCCCTTTTTACCCGGAATATTTCTCCTTTCCGCTTCTCTGTAGGAGTAAAAATAATGCGAAGATCAGTAAAAAGTCTATAGTATGGCTTCCAATCATCGCTGCCGTCATTTCCTCAGGTTATGCGCTGGGGCTGGCCCTTCTTTTCGGCGTACCGCAGGCTTACCCGGGTTATGAGCTGCTGCGGGCGTGGAGCTTCGGCGGCATCTCCCGCTTTGATGCCGCATTCCTGCTCCTCTGGCTGGCGGCGGCGATCTTCCGCTTCGGCTTTATCGTCCGTGCCGTCCGGCTGCTCTGTGAGCGCCTTGCCGAAGGGCCTGTAAATACGGAGGCTGCACGATGACCCGCCGGGGCTGGCTTCGGCTGATGGCCGCAGGCGTCCTCGTCGTCTGGCTCTGCCTTTTTTTGCATTGGGACAACACCGAAAAAAGCATGATACGCGCCCTTCTCGTTGAGACGAACGGAGACAGCTGGACAGTGGGTCTGCTGTACCAGTTCCCGGAAGCCTCCGCCGATTCCTCCGAGGCCAAAGCCGCTATCCGTCTCTGTATTGGCCGGGGCCCTGAGCTTTCTTCTGCCATTTCTGCCGCTGAGGAAGCCCTGCCCCAGCGGGCGGACTGGCGGCTCTGCGAATATCTTCTGACCGGGCAGGATTCGGTGCGGCAGACGCTGTCTGCCTGTGAAGAACTGTTTCTCCATCGACCTTACGGGCGGCTGGCGTCCCGGGTGTTCGGGGGAAGTTTTTCGGTAGAGATACTGAAAGAGCGGGCCGATGAATCAGACGTCCTGCCTGAAAATCTCCTGCAATGCGTCAAAAACGCTGCCAAAGCCGCGCCAAGGCTCTATGAGCAGAGCAGCGGCTTCATCCTGCCTGTCGTGGAGCTGGAAGACGAGGATGCACATTACAGGCCCGAAGCCCTCGTTGTTACCTCTGAACAGACCGGCCAGCTGACCGAGTCCCAGACGGAAATGGCACTCTTATTGCAGGGCAAAAGCTGGACGGATACAGGGGAGCATCGCTTTACGCTGGAAGCCGGGCCGCTCCGCCTGCGCCGGGCTTTCTGCGGCGTGGAGCAGGAAGGGGAGAGCTTCCTTCTCCGGGTGAACGCGCTCTCACGCAATAATGCCCTGCCCGCCGACGCCGAAGCAGAACTGGAAGCCCTCTGTGCGGACACCGTCCGCCGCTGCTGGACGCTGGGACTGGACATCTCCGGATTCGGTGCGCATCAGGCACTGCGTGACGGTCACTTTGCGCTCACAACAAAAAACGTCTGCCCGGAAATTCGGGCAGACGTGAAACTCATGAAATGTTAAGAAGCCGTTTCGAAGATCACGGTGATGGTGGTACCCTCGTCCACAACGCTGTCCAGCTTGATGCGGGCGTTATGGATGCGGGCGATGTGTTTGACGATGGCCAGACCCAGACCGGTGCCGCCGGTGGCTTTGCTGCGGCTCTTGTCCACCCGGTAGAAGCGCTCGAACACGCTGGTCTGCGCCTCTTTCGGGATACCGATGCCGTTGTCCTTCACCGTCAGGGTGCAATGACCGTCCCGGGTGCAAGCCGTGATGATCTGGACTTTTCCACCGGGGCGGTTGTAGCGGATGGCGTTGTCGCAGAGGTTCTGGCACAGCTCATCCAGCAGACTACGGCTGCCTGCCACAGGGGCGCTCTCGCCAAGGTAGGTCAGGGAGATATAGGAGTGCCGGGCGTTGACCTTCTGGCGCTCCACGCACTCTCGGGCCACATCCAGCAGATCGACCGTTTCCATTGCAGGCGTAGCACCCGTCTCGCTCACATTGTCGAGGTGGGAGAGCTGCAGAATATCGTTGACCAGCTGTATCATCCGGCTGGCCTCTACATGGATCTTGCGGGCAAAATCCGGCGTATCCGCGGGTTTTGCAATGCCGGTCTCGATGAGCTCCGCATAACCGGAGATGCTGGTCAGAGGCGTTTTCAGCTCGTGGCTGACATTGGCCGTGAACTCCTGCCGCATTTTCTCGTTATTTTCCCGCAGCATCCGGTCGGAGTGGATGCTTTCAGCAAAGGGGATAAGCTCCTTGTAGGGGACATTCTCCTGGATGTGGTCGAGGTCATCGGTCATCTTGAGCACAGGCTGGACAAGGCTCTTGGTCAGCAGTCCGGCAATGATGGCGGCTACGCCCATCATCAGGAAGCAGCTCAGCACGATAGCAGGCAGAGCGGCGTCATAAATGGACCAGATCGTCTCAGAGTCCTGCGCCACCCGGAGGATGTCTCCGTTCGTCAGCAGCATGGCGTAATAATAAGTCTCATAGCCCAGCGTCTGGGAGTCGCGGCAGTCGCGGCCCACACCGCTCTTCATGGCCTGCTGTATCTCGGGGCGGCTCAGATGGTTCTCCATCGGCTGGTTGGTGGCCGACTCAAAGAGCACACTGCCGTCCGAGGCGATGAGAGTGATGCGCAGCGAGCCGTCCACATAAGTTTCCAGCTGGCTGGGGGTGTCCACCTGCGCACAGCCGACAGCCACAAGGTCGGCTTCCCGCTCGAGGGCTGTCCAGGCCTGCTCCCGGAACGCCTTGTGGAACACAAAGATGCAGAGCGCAGCGGTACACGCCAGCCCCGCAAAGCCCATCAGAAACAGCAGATAGCTTATTTTTTCTTCCATGCTGCGTGGTTTCATTGCTCGAGCTCCTCCTCGCTGTCCGTCAGCTTGTAGCCCACCTTCCGCACTGTGCAGATGTACTTTCCGGCCTCGCCCAGCTTTTTGCGCAGGGTGCGGATGTGCATATCCACGGTCCGGCTCTCCACCGAGATGTCAGTACCCCACACTACCTGCAAAATGGTCTCGCGGGTGACGACAAGGTTGGTGTTTTCCAGCAGCAGGCGGAGCAGGCTGTATTCTTTGTAAGTCAGCTCCACCGGTGCGCCGCTGACGGTGACGCTGTGGCGGGCATTGTCCAGCAGGATCTCCCGGAAGCTGTAGACGTTGGGCCGCGCCTCGGGCTCTGCCCGGCGGAGGGCTGCCCGCACCCGGCTCAGAAACTCCATGATGCCGAAAGGTTTGGTGATGTAGTCGTCTGCGCCGCAGTCGAGGCCGCGCACGGTGTCCAGCTCGCTGGACTTGGCCGTTATCATGATGATGGGCAGACGCCGCAGGGAAGGGGCGGCGCGGAGCTTTTTCAGGATGGAGAAGCCGTCCTCACCGGGGAGCATCACGTCCAGAATGACCAGTTCCGGCGGCGCGGTGTGGACGGCCTGCCAGAAGGGTTCTGAGGACTCGAAGCCCACGGCCTCGTAGCCGTTGGACTGTAATGCATACTGCTCTAATTCACGGATGGCTGAATCGTCTTCTACGATATAGATCATGCCTGTTTGTCCTCCGTTTCGGTGACGTTTTCGTCGGGGAAGAGATAGCGCTCACGGTAGCGGTTCAGGCGGCGCTGGAACTGCTCGCTCTCCTTGGTGGAGGCATGGCCGCTGCGCAGGTCGTTGAGGTAGGCGTGGGTGTCGAAGCTGTCCTGTGCTACCTCGATCTGGGCAACTGCTACGTTGCTGCAGTGGTCGCAGACGCGCTCGTAGTTGGTCAGCAGGTCTTCCAGCACGAAGCCATACTCGATGGAACAGCTGCCGGCCTGCAGGCGGGCGACGTGCCGTGCCTTGATGGCGCGCACCAGCTCGTCCACGACGGTCTCCAGAGGTTCGACCTTGCTTGCCAGATGCAGGTCATCCTTGCGGAAGGCGTCAGTGGTGCGGTTCAGCACGTCCTGCACGGCGTCCTCAAGCACCTGCAGCTCTTCGCGGGCGTCGGTGGAGAAGTTGATCTCCTTGGTGTGCATCTCCTGTGCGGATTCCAGAAGGTTCACGGAATGGTCGCTGATGCGCTCGAAATCGCTGATGGTGTGGAGCAGGGTATTCACGCTCTGGCTGTCCGCATGGTTCAGCTCACGGCTGGACAGCTTGACCAGATAGGTGCCGAGAGCATCTTCGTACTGGTCAACTTTGCTCTCCTCGTCCCGGACTTTCTGGGCCAGCGTATCATCCCAGGTGTGGGTCAGGCTCATGGCCTGCATGACGCCCACACGGGCCAGCTCGGCCATGTCAGCAGTAGCAGAGCGGGCGCGGGCCACGGCTACAGCCGGGGTGTTCAGCAGACGCTCATCCAGCAGAGCAAAGCTCTCTTTTTCGGCGTCGTCGGGGATGGTGAGGATGGCCAGCTTTTCCAGACCATTTGCGAAGGGGAGAAGGATGAGGGTGGCCGCGATGTTGAAGGCGGAGTGGACCACAGCAATGCCCCAGGCGGCGATGGTCTCGTTCACAAAATCAAAGTGGACCACGGCGTTCAGACCGTAGAAACCGGCCAGAAAGACCGTGACACCGATGATGTTGAAGTAGAGGTGGACCATGGCGGCACGGCGGGCATTCTTATTTGCGCCCACAGAAGAGATCAGCGCGGTGACACAGGTGCCGATATTCTGACCCATGATGATAGGGATAGCGCTGCCGTAGGTGATGACGCCGGTAGCGCTCAGCGCCTGCAGGATGCCGACGCTGGCGCTGGAACTCTGGATGATGCCGGTGACCAGTGCGCCCACCAGAACGCCGAGGATGGGATTGGAGAAGCGGACGAAGAGGTTGGTGAACCATGCCTCACCCTGCAGGGGCTCGACGGCATTGGACATGGTAGTCATGCCGGTCATCAGGATGGCAAAGCCGATGAGGATCGTGCCGATGCCCTTTTTCTTCTCATTCTTGCCCATATAGAGCAGGATGCCGATGAAGGCGAGAATGGGGCTGAAAGAGGTGGGCTTGAGCATCTGGATCCAGATGCTGTCACCCTGCAGGCCGGAAAGGCTCAGCAGCCAGCTGGTGACAGTGGTACCCACATTGCTGCCCATAATGATGCCGATGGCCTGATGCAGCTCCATGATGCCGCTGTTGACGAAGCCGACCACCATGACGGTGGTAGCACTGGAACTCTGGATGATGGCGGTCACGCACAGACCGAGGAAGAAGCCCTTGAGGGGGTTATCCGTCAGCTTGCTCAGGATCTTCTGCAGATGGCCGCCGGCCTGTTTCTCAAGGGCTTTGCCCATGATGTCCATGCCGAACAGGAACAGAGCCAGACCGCCCAGCAGAGAAAAGACATTGAATAGAGTCATGTTTTACTCCTCACTTGTTGAAGCTTGCGTTTGTACATCGACAGCGGCCGTAGAGGACCCGTGCAGGAGCATGTCTCAACTTTTTACACGACCTGCACTGGATTTCACCGGCCCTATCCCTGATTATGAGTATACGAGCGGAATGTAAAATCGGAAACCGGCGAAATGTAAAACTCATGTAAAGTAAACTCTATCCCTGTCTCCTATTATATGGTTTTGGCCCTCAGATGCAAGCGCTGGCGCAAAACCAGAAAAGATTCCTGAAAGAATTGTTGTTTTTGCTGTCCGTCTCGATTATAATATAAAGAAGGATAAACTGTGCTGCCTTTTGGTATGGCGGAGCACAGAGGATGCAGGAGGAAAAACGAATGGGGAATTTCGCTGTTTCGCTCAAGCGGCTGGTCGAGAAGGTCAGCCTCGAGGTTATCTATACGCCCTGCGATCTGGACAAGATCAGCGTCGAGATCGCAGAGGTCAACCGTCCCGGCCTGTTTCTGGCCGGTTACTACGATTATTTCGATAAGCTGCGCTTACAGATCATGGGCCTTGCAGAAATGAACTTTCTGGCCGGTCTTACGCCGGAAAAGCGCCGTGAGCGCCTCGACCAGCTGTTCCGCCAGCAGCCTCCGGCCGTCATCCTCTGCCGCAACGAGGAATTGGAACCCTTCCCGGAGATGCAGGAACTTGCAAAACAGCACGGGGTAGCCCTGCTGCGCTCCAACGAGACGACCTGCACCATGATGGGCAGCCTCATCAGCATGCTGAACCTTGAACTGGCTCCCCGCATCACCCGCCACGGCGTGCTGGTGGAAGTTTACGGTGAAGGCATCCTCATTCTCGGCGACAGCGGCATCGGCAAGAGCGAGCTGGCCATCGAGCTGGTCAAGCGCGGTCACCGCCTCGTCGCCGACGATGCCGTGGAGCTGCGCAAGGTCTCCAACCGTCAGATCATGGGTACTGCGCCGGAAAACATCCGCCACTTCATTGAGCTGCGCGGCATCGGCATCGTCAACGTGGCCCGCGTGTTCGGTGTGGGCGCGGTCAAGGTGAGTGAAAGCCTCGACCTCGTCGTCCAGCTGGAAGCATGGGACCCCACCAAAAACTATCAGCGCACCGGCTTGGAAAGCGAGTATTATGACATTCTGGGCGTCAACATCCCCAGCACCATCATCCCCGTTTCGCCCGGACGCAACCTCGCAGTCGTGCTGGAAACGGCGGCTATCAATAACCGCCAGAAGAAGATGGGCTATAACGCCGCCAAGGAGCTGCTCATCCGTCTGGGCCTGAACGACACGATGGACTGATTTTCTACCGATAGAGGGAGAACGAATGGAACGATTGAAACAGGCTTTGTCCGCTGCGGGCATTGCATACAAAGAAAATGAGCCGCTCAGCGCGCACTGCACTTTCCGCATCGGCGGCCCGGCAGATGTCTTTATCCTGCCGGAAAATGAGGCGCAGCTCTGCGCCGCCATCAAGCTGGCAAAGGAAGCGAATGTCAAATATTATCTTCTGGGCAACGGCAGCAACATCCTGTTTGAGGATGCGGGCTACCGGGGAGCTGTCATCAATGTATCGGCCATGAAGAGTGCGATCGGTATTCTTGAAAACATCTGTTTCCCGGGCAAAGACCCATCCCTGACTTACGATGCTGTCGTTGTCGGTGCAGACAAGATGCTCTCGTCGCTCTGCATGACGGCGCTGGAAAACAGTCTCACCGGTCTTGAGTTTGCCTACGGCATCCCGGGTACGGTGGGCGGTGCTGTCTACATGAACGCCGGAGCTTACGGCGGCGAGATGAAGGACGTGCTGGTCTCCGTGCGGTATCTGACCGCAGAAGGGGAGAGCGTTGAGGTACCGGCAGAACAGCTCGACCTCAGCTACCGCCACAGTATTTTCGAAGAAAATGGCGGCTGCATCCTCTCGGCAAAGTTCCGCCTCGCAAGAGGCAATGCCGCCGACATCCGCGCCAGGATGGACGACCTGATGGCCCGCCGCAAAGACAAACAGCCTCTCGACAAGCCCAGTGCCGGCAGCACCTTCAAGCGGCCGGTGGGCGCATTTGCGGCGGCCCTCATCGACCAGTGCGGTCTGCGGGGCTACCGCCATGGCGGCGCAGCCGTCAGTGACAAGCACTGCGGCTTTGTGGTCAATCTGGGTGGAGCGACCTGTGCAGATGTGCTGGCTCTGTGCGATGAGGTGCGTGTCATCGTGAAAGAAAAGACCGGCTATGACCTCGAAAAAGAAATTCGTGTGGTGGAAGCATAAAAGAAAGAGGCGTGCAAAATGAATCTTCTCATCGTCAGCGGCCTTTCCGGTGCAGGCAAATCTGTCGCCATGAATGCGCTGGAAGACATCGGCTTTTTCTGCATTGATAACATCCCGGCGGCACTGCTGCCCAGCATCACGGCGTTTTCGAAAGCGGGTGACAACCAGCTCAAGCGGGTGGCTCTCTGTATGGACATCCGCGGCTGCCGCACGCCGGAAGAAATCGAAGAAGCTCTTTCTCAGCTGGACGCGCAGGGGATAGAATATGAGATCTTGTTCCTTGATGCCCCGGACGATGTGCTGATGCGCCGCTACAGTGAGACGCGCCGCCGCCATCCGATGAGCATTTCCGACGGCCTTTCCACCCGGGAAGCCTTCCGCAGGGAGCGCGGGATCTTGCAGCCCCTCAAAGACCGGGCAGATTATACCATCAATACCGGCCTGCTCTCCACCTCGCAGAACAAAGAGCGCATCTGCGACCTGTTCAACCAGAACGGCGGCGCGAAGAGCGCCATGCGACTGACGGTTATGTCTTTCGGCTTCAAGTTCGGCATCCCACCGGAGGCAGATCTTGTGCTGGATGTCCGCTGTCTTCCTAACCCTTTTTATGTCCCGGAACTGAAGCATAAAACGGGTCTTGATGAAGAGGTCGTCGATTTTGTCATGAGCCACCCGGAGGCGCAGGAGCTTTTGAAGCGCTATGAATCGTTTCTGGAATATGCTCTTCCGCTCTACGTCAAGGAAGGCAAAAGCCAGCTCACCATCGCAGTGGGCTGCACCGGCGGCAAGCATCGCTCCATCACATTTGCACGGAAAATCGCGGAATACTGCGAAAAGCTTGGCTACAAGCCCGGCATCCAGCACCGCGATTCTGTCCGTTGAAAGGATAAACATATCATGAGTTTTGCATCCCAGGCAAGGGAGGAAATCGCCCGGCGCAGTCTGCAGAAGGACTGCTGCGTCCGCGCTGCCGCCTATGGAATTGCCTGCTTCGCCAAGTACTTCGACGCCAGCGGGCTGGTGCTGCAGACGGAACAGGAGCTGACGACGCAGGTGGCTTCCCAGCTGTTTGCGCGCTGCGGTGTACAGGGCGACATCATCGAGAAGCAGCGTCCCAGCGGGGTGGTCTATGAGTTCAGCATCCGCGCACCGGAGCAGGTGGCGCGGATGCACGAGCTTTTCGGTACCACCGGCACCGAGACGAGCCTGCAGATAGACCCCAGACTGATTCGCTGCCAGACGTGCGTCAGCGCGTACATCGGGGCAGCTTTTTTGTGCAGCGGCACGGTCACTGACCCGCAAAAGGAGTATAACATCGAGTTCCTCACCAGCCGCACGAACCTTGCGCGCGACTTCGAAGCCCTGCTGGCGGAGCACGAGTTTGCACCCCACCGCACCCGCCGCAACGGCGTGAACCTTGTTTACGTCAAGAGCTGCGACAACGTGGAGCGCATCCTTTCCTTTATGGGGGCGGCAGAGGCATCGGCCCAGCTCAGCGCCCAGAAGGCTGTCAAGCAGATGCGCAACCAGATCAACCGCCACACCAACTGCGATACCGCAAACCTGGGCAAGACGGCCCGTGCCAACGCCCAGACTCTCAAAGCCATCCGCTTTCTGGAAGAGCAGGGGGCGCTGGAAACGCTGCCCGAGGCGCTGCAGCAGGCAGCAGCCCGGCGGCTGGAATGTCCTGATTTATCGCTGGCGGCGCTCTGCGGGTGCTTTGACCCGCCCATGAGCAAATCGGGTCTTTCTCACCGGATGAAAAAGCTGGAAGCGCTGGCCGACGCCCTGCGTCAGCGGCTCGAAGAACACACTGAAACAGAGGAGGCAGGAGCATGAGCGATGTGACCGAAGGGAACCGTCAGGGGAGAGACTTCGTTCATCTCCATATCCATACCGAATACAGCCTGCTGGATGGTGCCTGCCGTATCGACCAGCTCATGGACCGCGTCAAGGAGTGCGGCCAGAGCGCCATCGCCATCACGGACCACGGCGTCATGTACGGCTGTGTCCAGTTCTATAAGGCCGCAAAAAAGGCAGGCATCAAGCCTATTATCGGCTGTGAGGTCTATGTGGCCACCCGCACCCGCTTCGATAAAGTCAACAAAATCGACGGCAACAACCATCTTATCCTGCTCTGCAAGAATGAGACAGGCTATAAGAACCTCATCAAGATGGTGTCCGCTGCCTTCGTGGAGGGCTTTTATTCCAAGCCTCGTGTAGACAAGCAGCTTCTCGAGCAGTATCATGAGGGGCTTATCTGCCTGTCTGCCTGCCTCGCAGGCGAGATCCCGCAAGCCATTCTGGCGGGAGATTACGAGAGGGCAAAGGCCACGGCCCTGTGGTATCAGGAGCTGTTCGGCAAGGACAATTACTACATCGAACTGCAGGACCACGGCCTCGAAGAGGATACGATCGTCCTGCCCCAGCTCATCAAACTGGCGCGAGAGACCGGCATCCCGATGGCAGCCACCAACGACTCCCACTATCTGCGGAAGGATGACGCCAAGATGCAGAGCATCCTGCTCTGCATCCAGACAGGCAAGACCATTCAGGATGCCGACCGGATGGAGTTCCGGACCGACGAATTCTACGTCAAAACGACGGATGAAATGTATGAGTTGTTCGCAATGGTGCCGGAAGCCTGTGCCAACACCCAGAAAATCGCGGACCAGTGCAATTTTGACTTCGACTTTGGGCACACCAAAATTCCATATTACAAAGCCCCGAACGGGATGGACAATCAGGAGTTCTTCGAGAAGCTCTGCTGGGACGGCCTCGAGCGCCGCTACGGCCCGGACGTCCCACCGTCCAATAAGGACCGCCTGACCTATGAGATCGGCGTGGTCAAGTCGATGGGCTATACCAACTACTACCTCATTGTCTGGGATTATATCAACTACGCCAAGAGTCAGGGCATTCCGGTAGGCCCGGGCCGCGGCTCGGGCGCGGGCAGCATCGCGGCTTACTGTGTAGGCATCACCGACATCGACCCCATCCGCTACAACCTCATCTTCGAGCGATTCCTGAACCCCGAGCGCGTCAGTATGCCCGATTTTGACGTCGATTTCTGCTATGAGCGCCGTCAGGAGGTCATCGACTACGTCAACCGGAAGTACGGCGCAGACCATGTAGCTCAGATCGTCACCTTCGGCACCATGGCCGCCCGCAACGCCATCCGCGATGTGGGCCGCGTGATGGGTATGCCCTATCAGAGCGTGGATGTGGTGGCAAAGCAGGTGCCGATGGAGCTGAAAATGACGCTAAAACGCGCCTTGGAGGTCTCGCCGGAGCTGAAGCGGATGTACGACAGCGACCCGCAGGTCACAGAGCTTATCGACACTGCGCTGAAGGTTGAAGGTATGCCCCGTCACGCCTCCACCCATGCGGCCGGCGTCGTCATTACCCCGGAACCGACAGACTATTATCTGCCCCTGGCCACCAACGACGGCCTGCCTGTCACCCAGTTCAATATGACCGAGATCGAAGAGCTGGGCCTGCTGAAAATGGACTTTCTCGGCCTGCGCACCCTGACGGTCATCCGGGACGCGGAGGCGGCCATCCAGAAAAAAGACCCGTCCTTCTCCATCCAGAAACTGGATTATGACGATGCAGTGACTTATAAGATGCTGGGTCAAGGTGAAACGGAGGGCGTGTTCCAGCTCGAATCCTCGGGTATGAAACAGGTCCTCGTGGGTCTGCAGCCTCAGAACCTTGAAGATGTCATCGCTCTTATCAGTCTTTACCGCCCCGGCCCGATGGACTCCATCCCGACCTACCTGCGCAACCGCCACGAGCCGGATAAGATCAGCTATAAAACGCCACAGCTGGCCCACATCCTCGACGTCACCAACGGCTGTATCGTCTACCAGGAACAGGTCATGCAGATATTCCGTGAACTGGCCGGTTTCTCGTTCGGACAGGCAGATAACGTCCGCCGTGCCATGAGTAAAAAGAAGCACGCGGTGATGGAGGCAGAACGCGAGCATTTTGTCCACGGCTGCACCGAGCCGGGCCACGAATGCCCGGGCTGTGTCGCCAATGGCATCTCCGAGGAAGTCGCCAACGAGATCTACGATGAAATGTCGAGTTTTGCGTCCTACGCCTTCAATAAAAGCCATGCTGCCTGCTACGCTTACGTCGCATTCCAGACGGCTTATCTCAAGTGTCATTACCCCAGCGAGTTTATGGCCGCATTGCTCACCAGTGTGCTTGACAATACCGACAAAGTCATCGAGTATTCGGGAGAGTGCGCCCGCCTGGGCATCAAGGTGCTTCCGCCGGACGTCAATATCTCGAACGGCGGCTTCACGGCGGACAACGGCAAGATCCGTTTCGGCCTGAATGCGGTCAAGAATGTGGGCCGCAACCTCATTGAGCGAGTCGTGGAAGAGAGAAAAGAGAAGCCATATTCGAGCCTCTATGATTTCTGTAAGCGGATGCACGGCACTGAGCTGAACCGCCGGGCCGTGGAATGCCTGATCAAGGCGGGTGCCTTCGACAGTATGGGCGTCAACCGCCACAGCCTTGTGGAAGCCGTGGACGGCATCATCAAGAGCGTGGAGAGCGACTCCCGCCGCAATCTTGAGGGACAGCTGGACCTGTTCTCGGTGATGAGCGGCGAATCTCAGACCTCCGACACCGACAGCTACGAGATAAAGCCCTTCCCGGAGTACAGCCACACCGAACTGCTCCAGCAGGAGAAAGAGGTCAGCGGCCTCTATCTGTCCGGCCACCCGCTGGACGCCTATCGGGAACAGTCGGCACGCTTTGCGTCCAACAGCATCAAGGAGCTCACCGGCGAGGACGCTCACAAGCTGGACGGCAATCATGTCCGTATCGTATGTACCATCGTCAAAAACCGGATGATGACCACCAAGTCCAACACGATGATGGCCTTCACCAGCGTGGAGGACCTGACCGGTACGATGGAGGTCATCGTCTTCCCACGGGTACTGGATACTTTCCGCGATGCGCTCAAGGAAAATGCCGTCGTGGTCATCGAGGGACGCCTCTCCGTGCGTGAAGATGAGCCTTCCAAGCTGATGGCTGAGAGCATCTCGCCCATCGGGGGCTACGACCCCAAGCACCCGCAGACCAACCGCCCCAACCTCATGCGGGATGCCGCCCAGCGGCTCTATGTCCGCCTGCCGTCCCGCAGCTGCCCCGAGTATACAAAGGTCATCAATCTTCTTGAGATATTCGACGGCGATATGCCCGTCATTTTCTATCTCGAGGATGTCAAGCAGAAGCTCGCCGCGCCCCGGAGACTCTATGCTTCGGGCCATCCACTGCTGCTCCAGGAGCTGAAACGTCTGCTTGGTGAACGCAATGTCGCAACAAAATGACATTTCTGTGCATCAATCATTATTCCCGCGCTGTTTTCAAATGATTAACTTTGTGATATACTTGTCTAAGGCAAGCCATAGCAAATATGTTGCATCGAGTCGGGCCGCATCTGTGGAAGAAGGGGATGCGCGCGCCCCGAGTGGTATGTGAAGAAACAAATTGGAGGGAATCTCTCTATGGAAAAGCAAATCAAGACGATCGGTGTTCTCACCAGCGGCGGCGATGCCCCCGGCATGAACGCAGCTGTCCGTGCCGTGGTCCGTACCGGCCTGCACAAGGGCTTCCGCATGATCGGCATCCAGCGCGGCTATAACGGTCTGCTGAACGGCGAGTGCTTCGAAATGAACCTGCGCAGTGTCTCGAACATCATCTCTGCCGGCGGCACCATCCTCTACACCGCACGCTGCCTTGAGTTCAAGACCAAAGAGGGCCAGGATAAGGGCGCAGCCAAGTGCCGTGAGCTGGGCATCGACGCGCTGGTGGTCATCGGCGGCGACGGTTCTTACCGCGGCGCCCGTGAGCTGGCCCACCGCGGCATCCCGATGATCGGCCTGCCCGGCACCATCGACAACGATATTGCCTGCACCGACTACACCATCGGTTACGATACCGCTATGAACACTGCGCTGGAGATGATCGACAAGCTGCGCGACACCACCCAGAGCCATGACCGCTGCAGCGTCGTCGAGGTCATGGGCCGCAACGCTGGTTACATTGCTCTGAACGTCGCCATCGCCTCCGGCGCTATGGCCGTGCTGCTGCCCGAGAAGGAGTTCGATATGCAGCGCGACATCCTCGATAAGATCGTCGAGACTCAGCGCACCGGCAAGCGCCACTTCATCGTCATCGTGGCCGAGGGCATCGGCCATTCCCAGGAGATCGCCAACGAGATCCAGGCCCGCACCGGTATCGACACCCGTGCCACCATTCTGGGCCATGTCCAGCGCGGCGGCTCTCCCACGCTGCGTGACCGTGTGAACGCTTCTGCTATGGGCTACCACGCCGTCTGCCTGCTCGAGCAGGGCAAGTATAACCGCATCGTCGGCATGAAGGGTGAGGATCTGGTGGATTACCCCGTAGATGAGGCCCTCGAGATGACCAAGAGCATCGACCCGGTCCTCGTGGACGTGTGCAATACGATCTCGATTTGAGTTTTTGAACATAGCGCAGAGCTGTATTTCTCAGTAAAAGGGGGAACGCAGCTCTGCTTTTTTGTTTACGAAAAACACCGTTTTGTGGTATACTATCGCAAGAGAATCAAGACGCGGCGCTCTGTCCCGCGTCAGGCAGGAGAGTGGAACTGTGGAACTGGAACAAGCCAAGAAGCGCGTAGAGGAACTGCGCGCTGTGATCGAGAAGAATAACCGCCTTTATTACGACCAGGACGCCCCCGAACTCGAGGACTTTGAATACGACGCCCTGACGCGGGAATTGAAGGAGCTGGAAGCGCAGTACCCGGAGCTGGTCACTCCAGCTTCGCCCACCCAGCATGTCGGCGGCACCCCCAGCGGACGCTTCGCAAAAGTGACACATGTCGTCAAGATGGAAAGCTTGCTGGATGCATTTTCCTACGATGAACTGCGTGATTTCGACCGCAGAGTGCGTGACGCGGGCATCGAGCCGGAGTATGTCGTCGAAATCAAAATCGACGGTCTTTCTTGCAGCCTTGAGTACGAGAACGGTGAACTGGTTCGTGCTTCTACCCGCGGCGATGGTGTCGTGGGCGAGGACGTCACCGCCAATGTCCGGGCTATCAAAAAGATACCGAAGAAGCTGAAGAATGCCCCTGAGTTTCTCGAGGTGCGCGGCGAAGTTTATATGCCCCATGAGGCGTTCCAGCACCTCTGCGCCGAGCAGGAATTGCAGGGCGCGGCACCCTTCAAGAATCCCCGCAACGCCGCCGCCGGTTCGCTGCGCCAGAAGGACGCCAAGATCACCGGGAGCCGCGGCCTTTCGATTTTTGTTTTCAACGTCCAGCAGGTGCGTGGCAAAGAGCTGACTACCCACGCGGAAAGCCTCGATTACCTCAAAAGTCTCGGCCTGCCGGTCTCTCCCCGCTACCACATCGTCCACGACATTGAGGACGCGATCAAGGAAATCGAGCAGATCGGGCAGAACCGCTCAAAGCTCGATTTCGACATGGATGGTGCGGTCATCAAGGTCAATCACTTCGCCCAGCGCGATCTGATGGGTTCTACCAACAAGTTCCCCCGCTGGGCCATCGCCTTCAAGTATCCGCCCGAAGTCAAAGAGACGATCTTGCGCAGCATCGAGGTCGCTGTGGGCCGCACCGGTGTGCTGACCCCGACGGCCTGCTTCGACCCGGTCTTCCTCGCCGGTACGACGGTGGCCCGCGCGACCCTCCACAACGAGGATTTCATCCGCCAGTTCGGCCTCTGCATCGGCGATACCATTCAGGTGCGGAAAGCCGGCGACATCATCCCGGAGGTCATCGGCGTCGTCCATCACCCGGAGAACGCGGAGCCTTACCGGATGCCGACAGTCTGCCCGTCCTGCGGCGCACCGGTCGTCCATCTCGAGGATGAAGCTGCCCTGCGCTGTGTCAACCCGGAATGTCCGGCCCAGTCTCTGCGCAACATCATCCATTTTGCCTCCCGTGATGCGATGGACATCGACGGCTTGGGAACTGCCGTAGCGACACAGCTGGTGGAAAAGGACCTCGTCCACTCGGCGGCGGACCTTTATGATTTGACGCTCGAGCAGCTGCTGACACTGGAAAAGTTCAAGGAGAAGAGCGCAACGAATCTCCTCCACGCCATCGAAAATTCCAAGCAGAACAACCTCGACAAGCTGCTGTTCGGCTTCGGCATCCGCAACATCGGCGACAAGGCCGCTGCATTGCTGGCTGAGCACTTTGGCACACTGGAAGCCATCCGGGAGGCAGATATTGAAAAAATCAGCGAGATCGACGGTTTCGGAGGCGTGATGGGCCAGAGCGTGGTAGAGTTCTTCGCAAAAGACGGCACCACAGACCTTATCCATCGTCTGGCCGACGCCGGGGTGAACATGACCTGGAAGGGCGAACCGAAGGGTGACAAGCTGGCTGGAATGACGCTGGTCGTCACCGGCACCCTCGAGACGCTCTCCCGCAATGAGGCAGAGGCTCTCATCGTCAAAAACGGTGGCAAAGCCAGCGGCTCGGTCTCCAAAAAGACGGCTTACGTTGTGGCCGGCACAGCGGCAGGCTCCAAGCTGACCAAGGCACAGGCCCTCGGCGTACCTGTGCTGACGGAGGAAGAATTCCTTGCCATGCTGCGGGATGAACCGGAAGCTTAAATAGAATCAACTCAAAAGGCTCATGCAGTGGGTGTCCCCGCTGCGTGGGCCTTTTTTGCGTTCTAAAAACTCTGCCGCCGCATACAGTAGGAGCAAGAAGCCAAAATGACGAGACAGAAGGAGAAACAGGATGGACGAGTATTACCGCGCTGTTCGGGCTCTGCCTGCATGGCTGGCGCGGCCTTTGAGTGCCCTGCCGCCGGACACTGCAGAACAGGTACATGAGATACGCCTCCGGGTCGGCTGCGGAGTACAGCTGACCATTGGCGGAAAGCCCTGCTGCCCGGCGGAGCTGCCTGCTTTGCAGACGCTCCGGCTGACACCCTTGCAGATGGAAGAGATATTCGTCACCCTTTGCGGCGGGTCGGTACACAGCCACGAGACAGAAATTGCGGCGGGCTATGTCACGCTCAGCTGCGGGTGCCGCGCCGGGCTGGCCGGACAGTTTTACTGCGCACCGGGGCAGAACGCCGTCTTGCAGGAGCTGCGCTCGGTAAATATCCGCGTTGCCCGGAACCGGGAATTTCCTCTGCCACAGAAACTCCGGGATATTCTGCAGCAGCGATTTATCGGGATGCTCCTGATGGGGGAACCCGACAGCGGCAAAACGACCCTTCTGCGAGGCGTCGCCCGGGAACTTGCAAAACAGAACAGGGCCGTGGCCGTCATCGACGAGCGAAGAGAGATATTCCCATCGGAAGAAAGCGCGGCGCTTCCGCTCGACATCCTCAGCGGCATACCCAAGGGACAGGCGGTGCAGATGGCTCTGCGTACCCTCTCGCCGCAGGTCATCTTATTGGACGAGCTGGGCGGGATGGACGAGCTTTACGCGCTGGAGCAGGGACTTTTCAGCGGGGTGGAATTTATCGCTACACTTCATGCCGCCAGCTGGGAAGAAGCTGCCCGCCGCCCACAGGTGCAGTATCTGCAAAAGTGCGGTGCGCTCCATGTGGCAGTGCTTCTGAAAGGCCGCACTGCACCGGGGCAGCTGAAAGAGGTGCGAGTATCGTGAAAACGCTTCGAGTCGTCTGTGCGCTGTTCTGGCTGGGCTGCGGCTGGTGCGCAGGAGATGCGGCCTGCCAGAATACGCGGCAGCATCTGGCGGCGCTGGAAAAGACGCTCTTGCTCTTGCAGCGCGTCCGGCAGGAGATCAGTTATCGTCACACGGACCTCGCCCTGCTTTTCCGCAGACTGAAACAGGAGGGGCTTGTCACGGGCGGAAGTTTCCGGAGCCTTTGTCCGCCGCCCGATCTGACGCGCCCGGAACGCGACTGTTTCATCGAGTGCTTCTCGGGTCTTGGCCGCACGGAGGCAGAGCAGGAGTGCCAGCGGCTGGCATTTTATCAGGAGCGTTTCACGCTGTTTTTGCAGCAGGCGCAGGAACACGCCCGCCCGCAGCTGGAATTGAGCCACAAGCTGGGATTTGCTGCCGGACTGGCGGCGGCCATCCTCTGCCTCTGATGAAAGATAGGGGGAATGTGTATGGACATCGACCTGATTTTCAAGATCGCGGCCATCGGCATCATCGTGGCGGTGCTCAACCAGCTGCTCATCCGCTCAGGCCGGGAAGACCAGGCCATGATGACCACATTGGCGGGGCTGGTGGTGGTGCTGTCCATCCTGGTCAAGCAGATCAGTGTTCTTTTCGTCACCATCAAGTCCCTCTTTGCGCTATGAGCGCCCTCACGATGCTGGGACTTGCGGTGATGGGGGCTGTGCTGTACACCCTGTTCCAGAAAAGCGCCCCGGCTTTCGGGCTGTTCGTCTCGATGGGAGCCGCTGTCCTTATACTATGGAAAATCAGCACGGCGGCGCAGACCGTGCTTTCCGGGCTGACAAAACTGGAACAGCGGGCAGGCGGCGACGCCTTTTCCTGTCTGCTGCGGTGTACAGGCATCATCCTGCTGGCCGATTACGCTCACTCGCTCTGCGAAGAGGCGGGGGCTGAATCGCTGGCGTGGTGTACGGCACTGGCAGGCCGGGTGCTGGTGCTTGCGGCAGCGTGGCCCCTGCTGGAAGAGATCGGCCAGAAGATAGGGAGCATCGCAGGATGAAAAGAGACAAGCGTTTCCGTTTGAGTCTGGCAATACTGTTCTTGTGGACGAGCCTTGCACTCGCGGCCCCGGCGGCGATGGCCGCTTCGAGCACAGCTCTGCCGGGCAGTTCTCTCTGGGAGCCCTATTTGCAGCAGAGCCGCATCGACCTCGAAAAGGCGGCATCCTCACCGTGGGAAACACTGAAAAGCTTTCTGCCCCGATCCTTCGGCGCACTGGTGCGCCAGACGGCGAGTCGCTATACGTCAGTGCTCCTGTTCCTGACGCTGACAGCGGTGCTGGGGCTTCTTGCCGGGGAATGCACCGATGGGGCCTTGCTGGATCTGGTGGCGGCAGGCGGCTGCGGCGTCCTGCTCTGGGGGAGTCTGCTGGAAGAAGCCCAGAAGCTTTGTGAGCAGGTGGAGAGCTGGCGCAGCTTTCTGTTGGGGTTCCTTCCCGTCTATGCCGGTGTCCTCACGATGGGAGGGGAAGGAGCAGCAGGCAGTGCGGCCAGTGGAGCGCTGCTGACGGCACTCTGCTTTCTAGCTCAGCTGGCAGTGGCCTTCGTTCAGCCGCTGCTCCATTGCTATCTGATGCTCAGCATGGCCTGCTGCGTCAGCTCTGAACCAGCCCTCGGTATTTTCTGCAAAGGCGTCGGCAGTGCGCTCCGTCAGGCGCTGGGCTGGGCCGGAAAAATTCTGGTGGCTCTGCTGGGCCTGCAGAGGGCTGCGGCATTCCAGCTGGACCGCTTTTCGCTCCGTACCGGCCAGCTTTTGGCAGGGAGCGTCCCCATCATCGGGCAGACCCTCAGCAGTGCATCGGAATCCATCCTCGCGGGGATACAGCTCCTCAAGAGCGGGCTGGGGCTGGCAGCTCTGTCGGTGCTGGGTGCGGAGTTCGTGCCGCTCTATCTGGGGCTGATGATACAGCTGGCTCTTCTGATGGGATGCAGCCTGCTCTGCAGTCTCACTGGCATCTCCCGCTGCCGCGCATTATTCGACTGTTTTGCCGAGGCAGTGCGCTGTATGGCAGCGGTGGTGGCGCTTTTCTTCGGGCTGGCGGCGGCAGGGGTGGCCCTGCTGTTCATCGTAGGAGGTGGTTCATGATGCAGGCACTGGAACGGGCAGCGGCAGTCTTCTGTACGGCCTGTATCTGCGCCGAGCTGCTCTCCCGCTTTGTCGGGCAGGGCTGGGGGCAGAAGTGCATAAAAGCGGTGGCGGGGCTATATATTCTAGTAGTCTTTGCGGATGCTCTGCCCGGCGCAAAGGCACAGTTTACCGCATTGGAACTGCCGCAGGTGCCGGCGGTCTCGGTAGGCAGTCTGGAAGATGCTGTTCTGGCACAGACGGCAGAAGAACTCTCCCGTACGCTCGAAGAACGCTGTCTCAGCGAGGCGGGTGTTTCGCTCAGGCTGAATATCAGTCTGCGCCGGACCGCTGAGGGCGTGGAAGCGACTGAGGTGCAGATCGTCCCTCGGGACGCCGCCACTGCCTCACAGAAGCGGGCAATAGAAGCGCTGCTGGAAGGACAGCTTCAGCTGGGACCGGAATGCATCAAATGGAACAGCCCCAGCGGGGAGGATGTGCCATGAACAACGAGCTTTTTTCGCGGCTGAAGGCCCTCGCGCAGAAGGGAAACCGCGCCCGGCTGGCGGTTTTGCTGGGCGCGGCGGCCATGCTGCTCATCCTGCTGTCGGAGCTGTTCACCCCTTCAGGGAAGACCGCCGCAGCAAGCGCTGCCCCGGCGGATGACAACGTCTACCGCCAGCAGCTCAAGCAGCAGCTTTCCGACCTCATCGCGCAGGTAGAGGGCGCAGGAAAGACCACCGTGATGGTAACACTGGAAAGCGGAGAGGAGACCATCTATGCTCTGGACACGCTCTCGGGACAGACCCAGGAACAACAGACCCATGTGCTGCTGGATGACGGGACCGCGCTGGCGCAAACGGTCTGCACCCCCAGAGTGTGCGGGGTGGCCGTGGTGTGCGAGGGCGGGGGAGATGTCCGGGTCGCCGCCCGCATCACCGAGCTGGTGGGGGCGCTGCTGGATGTCCCGTCCAACCGCATCTGCGTAGAGCGGCGCCGGGAATGATTTTTTGCAGCGATGAGATATAAGTTATGCAAGGAGGAGACACAAATGAGAGCTATCACCAAAAACACACGCAGGGTCACAGCGCTGACCCTTGCGGCCGCGCTGGTCGTGGCGGTATACCTTAACTGGCAGTATGCCCGCACCGGCATCGGTGTGGATGAAGAGGCTGTCAACGTCTCGGCGGTGGCTGTGGAGGGTGAGCCTGTGGCGGCACCCGTTACCGACGGGCTGATGACGGAGGCTGAAGCGGTATCCAGTGCCAACAAGAATTATGGGGAAGCCCAGCTCGTCAGCGTGGCCAACGATGCAGGAGCGAAATTCTTTGAGGAAGCCCGTCTCAAGCGCCAGAAAGCTCACGATGAAGCGATGGACACGATCCAGAAGACCCTCAAGACCTCGGGCCTTTCCGCCGAGGAGAAAAAAGATTATACCCAGCAGCTGACTTCCAACCTCGAAGACCTCAACGCAGAAAATGAGATAGAAACGCTGGTCAAGGCGAAAGGCTTTGCCGACTGCCTCTGCTTTTTGCAGTCCGGCCGGGCTGACCTGACCGTGATGACCTCCGGCGACGCGCTGACGGCGGCACAGGTGGCCCAGATACGGGACATCGTGCTCAGCAAGAGCGAGGTGACTGCGCAGAATATTACTGTGGTGGAAGTAAAGTAAGGTGTTGTATAAAACCGGAGAAAATGGTATAATGACATCAAAGGTTTTGCAAAGGGGATCCTCTCTTTGCATAGAACGCATAAAATAAAATGGGCATTCGCTCATTTTGGATGGAGGGCCATAGAATGGATTTACAGAACATGGATCTTAAAGGCGGCAGTCTGCAGATCTCCACAGAGGTCATCGGCAAGATCGCCCGCTGTGCAGCGCTGGAGATCGAGGGCGTGGCAGAAGTGTCCTGCGGCAAGCAGAACCGGAAGGTGAAAGACCTTCTCGAGCGCGCCAACGTCCAGTCGCCCGTTACCGTAGAGATGCGGGACGGCACGGCAGAGATCACTCTGGAAATTGTAGCAGCCTTTGGCGCACGCATCCCGGCTGTGGCTGAAAAGGTGCAGGAAAACGTCAAGTCTGCCGTCCAGAACATGACCAATGTCACGGTCAGCCGCGTTGACCTCGTCATTGCCGGTCTGGCCCCGGCGGCTGAGCCGCAGGCCTGAGCCGAGAAACAAAACGTAAAAGAAAATTGCGGCCGGCCTTCCCGCAAAAGGGAGGGCCTTGCCGCTGTGAGAGGAACATTATGGAAAATATTCTGCCCCGTCGTGAAGCACGCGAAAATGCATTTCTGCTGGCATTTTCTCAGACCTTTGGTGACATTCCCCTGCAGGAAGCTCTGGACAACCACCACGAGTGCGATGAAGAGCATCCGGTGGATATCTTTGGCCAGCGTCTGCTGCGGGCTTATTATGAGCATTCCGCAGAGGTGGACGACCTCATCAGCGCCCATCTGCGCAACTGGACGATGGAGCGCCTGCCCCGCGTGAGCCTGACGGTGCTCCGTCTGGGTCTGGCCGAGATGCTGTACGGCGACGAGAAAAAGCCTGGCGTCGTCATCAATGAGGCAGTCGAGCTGACCAAAAAGTATGGCGCAGACGAGGATTATCAGTTCGTCAACGGCCTGCTGGGTACGGTGGCACGCGAGCAGGGTCTGGACGCAGAGCCTGAGCAGCTGTGAGCAGCTATACGCTGGGCATCGACACCAGCAATTATGCAACCTCTCTGGCCGTCTTTAATACAGCCGGAGAGGTTGTTTGCGCAAAAAAGCGTTTCCTTCCGGTGAAGGAGGGCCAGCTGGGCCTGCGCCAGAGCGACGCCCTTTTTCATCACACTGTCGCCCTGCCCGAGATGCTGGCAGAACTGAGCGGTGAATTCGATTTGACCAAAATCAGTGCCGTAGGTGTGTCGGAAAAGCCGCGCCCGGTGGAGGGCAGTTATATGCCCTGTTTTCTGGCGGGCGTCAGCGCTGCCGAGGCGTTCGCGCTGGCCCGGGGCATCCCGCTCATCCGCACGACCCATCAGCAGGGCCATGCGGCGGCGGCACTGTTTGCGGCTAAAGGAGAAGAGCTCTTCCGTGAAAAGACGCTGCTCTTCCACATTTCCGGCGGCACGACCGACCTGCTTCTTTGCGATGAAGTGAAGCATATCGAGACGCTGGGGACCAGCTCCGACCTCTACGCTGGACAGGCTGTGGACCGTGTGGGCGTCAAGCTGGGCTTTGGATTTCCGGCTGGCGTCGAAGTCTCCCGTCTTGCCGCGGAATGTGATGAGACGATAAAACCGAGATCCAGCGTTCGCGGCATGGAATGCAGCCTTTCCGGGCTGGAAAACCAGTGCAATGCTTTGTTGACAGCTGGCAAAAGCCCTGCCTATGTCTGCAAGTACTGCCTGCTCTGCGTGGCAGATACCGTGGTCAAGATGACCAAAGCGGCTCAGAAGGAATATCCCGGGCTTGCGGTGGTCTGTGCAGGCGGCGTGATGAGCAGTGACATCATTCGCAGCTGGGTGCAGCAGCGCCTCCCGCAGGTGTATTTCGTACCCGGCCAGTATTCCAGTGACAACGCCATCGGCGTGTCTATCCTCGCCGCACGGGAGGCCGGGCTATGGCTGAAGTGATCGCTGTCTCGGCCCTGAACCGGTATGTCAAGACGCTGCTGGATGCAAATGACATCCTGTTCGATTTGGCGCTGCGGGGCGAAATCGCAAACTTCGTACAGAACGCCCGCAGCGGCCACTGTTATTTCTCTCTCCGGGACGCCAGCGCCAGTGTCAAAGCGGTAATGTTCCGCTCGGATGCGCGGCGGCTGGGCTTCCGCCCGGAAGAGGGCATGAAGGTAGTCGTGCGATGCCGTGCTACTCTTTATGAGCGGGACGGCGCATTCCAGATCTATGTCAACGAAATGTTCCCGGACGGCATTGGTGCGGCGCAGCTTGCTTTTGAGCAGCTGAAAGCCAAGCTCGAGCAGGAGGGACTTTTTGCGGCAGAGCACAAAAAGCCGCTGCCCGCGTATCCCAAATGCATCGGCGTCGTCACCAGCAAGACCGGCGCGGCATTGCAGGACATTCGCAATGTCATTGGTCGGCGCTGGCCTGCGGCAAAACTCCTGCTCTGCCCGGTCAATGTGCAGGGCTTTGAGGCGGCGCAGCAGATTGCAGATGCCATTGGAAAGCTGGACAAAAGCGGCCGGGCAGACGAAATCATCGTAGCCCGGGGCGGCGGCAGCAGGGAAGACCTCTGGGTCTTCAACGCCGAGGTCATCGCCCGGGCAGCTTACCGCTGCAAAGTGCCGCTCATCAGCGCCATCGGGCATGAGATAGACTTTACCATTTTGGACTTTGTGGCGGACCGTCGCGCGCCGACCCCGTCGGCTGCGGCAGAACTAGCCGTGCCGGACCGTGCAGAGCTTCTGCGGGCGCTGTCCCAGCTGGAACAGGGCTGTCAGAGCGCGATGCAGCACCGTCTGGATGCAGCGTCTGGTCGTCTGATGATGGCTGAGCAGCAGCTTTCCTATGACATGACCCGTCGGAAATTGACCGGTGGGCAGGCAGAGCTTGCCGTGAAGCAAGAAAAACTTAAGGCCGCAGCACAGAGTTGCATTCAGCAGCGGCAGGCGCAGCTGCGCCACACCGCTGCGCTGGCCGACTCGCTCAGCCCCTACCGGGTACTGGGGCGCGGCTATGCGATGGTATACGACAGCAAAGGCAGGCTGTGCAGTACAGACGCTCTTGCAGCCGGTGATAAGCTCACCCTGCGCGGTGCAGCGCACACAGCAGAATGTACGGTCACGTCCGTGGAGGAACTGAATGAGAGCACCCAAAAGCTTTGAAGACGGCATGGCCCGTCTGGAAACCATCCTGAGCCAGATGCAGAGCGAAGAGACGACCCTTTCCGAGTCGGTCAAGCTCTATGCAGAAGCGGCTTCGCTGATGGAATACTGCCATGCTGCGCTGGAAAAAGCGTCTCTCCAAATGGAGGAGATCGACGCCGCCCGCAGCGAAAAGGCAGACCCCGAAACAGAAGAATAAAAGCAACCAGCTTGCAGGGAGGAACCATTATGGAGAGCGCAGAGTATAAAAAACAGTATGACGAATATCTGGCCCGTGCAGAAAAGGCATTGAGTCAGGCGTGCGAGCGCTATCTTCCTGAGGGATCTGACGTCTGCCGCGCAGCACGCTACAGCCTGCTGGGCGGCGGCAAGCGCATTCGTGCTGTGCTGGTGCTGGCCGTGTGTGATATGCTCCACGGCAATGCCGAGGCAGCTGAGCAGTTTGCAGCCGCAGTCGAGATGCTGCACTGCTATTCGCTCATCCACGATGATCTGCCCTGCATGGATAACGACGATATGCGCCGCGGCAAGCCCTCCTGCCACAAGGCATTCGGCGAATCCACCGCGATGCTGGCCGGTGACGTCCTGCTGACCGAGGCTTTCGAGGCAGTCGCCGGTGCGCCTGCTCCCGCTTCTGTCTGTGTCCACGCGGCACAGGCGCTGGGCGCAGGTGCAGGCAGCCGAGGCATGGTGTACGGTCAGGAACTCGATTTGAAATATGAGGCGCTTGCCGCTGCCGAAGAACAGCTCCGTCTCATCCACCGCCACAAGACCGGCGCACTCATCAATGCAGCCATCCAGATGGGTGGTGCTGCAGCACAGGCCGATGAGATCCAGCGTAAGGCGCTGGAAGCATATGCTTATGGCATCGGTCTCGTGTTCCAGGTCGTGGACGATGTGCTGGACGTGACCGGGACCGCCGAGCAGCTGGGCAAACCCATTGGCAGCGACAGCGAAAACGGCAAAACGACTTTTGTCACCCTGTTCGGCGTTGACGGTGCCATGCAGCTGGCGGAAAAGCTGAATGACGAGACCTGCACAGCGCTGCGCGACGCATTCGGCGAAAAGAGTGCGTTTTTGGAGCAGCTGGCCCGCACGCTGCTGAACCGCCGCAGCTGAGCCGGCCGCATTCTGCGCCGAAATCGTCTCAGAGATCACACAGGACTACTTGTCGAAAATGCGCTGCTTTTTGAGACGATGGCTGTGGGATTGCGATAAAATTCAAGAAGGTGAACAAACTATGCAATTTATCAAAGAATTGTTCTCGGTCAACGAGATATTGACCGTTTCCATCGTGAGCTGGTTCGTTGCACAGGTACTCAAGACCATCATCAACTTTATCCTGCTGGGCAAGTTCCAGCTCGAGCGGATGTGGGGCGACGGCGGTATGCCCAGTGCCCACAGCGCGACCGTCTGTGCGATGGTCATTGCCGCAGCCCGCAGCGAGGGAGTCAGCTCGGCTATTTTTGCCGTAGCCAGTGTGGTCGCCATCATCACCATGCACGACGCAATGGGCGTGCGCCACGAGACGGGCGAGCAGGCCAAGGTTCTCAACCAGATGATCGAAGAGTGGATCGACATCAGCGAAAAGAACTCTCCGTTTTTGCAGAATATGCATCTGAAGGAGATGGTCGGCCATACGCCCCTGCAGGTCATGGCCGGCATGGTCGTCGGCATCGTGGTCGGCTGCCTGTATCCCATGCACCTTGTCTAAGCAAAAAACATCAGGAATTTGAAATGGGAGGAGGATCGTCATTTTATGCATCCTTCATTGCTTCAGAATATTTCACAGCCTCGTGACCTGAAGCGCTTGAGCAGCGCGCAGATCCAGCAGCTCTGCGGCGAGATCCGTCAGTTTCTGCTGGACAGCGTATCCAAAACAGGCGGTCATCTTGCTTCCAATCTCGGTGCGGTCGAGTTGACGGTAGCACTCCACCGTGTCTTTGAGACTCCTCAGGATGCTTTCGTGTTTGACGTAGGACATCAGTGCTACACCCATAAGCTCCTGACCGGGCGGTATCAGCGCTTTGGCACCTTGCGGAAGCTGGACGGCCTTTCGGGCTTTCCGAATCCCAATGAGAGCGCCCATGATGCTTTTATCGCCGGACACGGCAATACGGCCCTTTCTGTTGCCATCGGCATCGCATGGGCCAAAAAGCTGAAAGGGGAGCCGGGCCATGTGGTGGCCATCATCGGCGACGGTGCATTCACCGGCGGCATGGTCTACGAGGGAATGAACAATATCGGAAAGCTGGACAATCTCCTGGTCATCCTCAACGACAATAAAATGTCCATTTCCCACAATGTCGGTGCGCTGGCAGGCTATCTGAGCCATCTGCGCACCACGAACGGCTATTTTACGGCCAAGGAAAATGTCAGCAGCTTCCTGAACGGTGTGCCTGTCATCGGAGCGCCCATCAAAAGCGCTCTTCAGAACAGCAAAAAAGCGATCCGCCGGGCCATGTGCCATTCCACGATGTTTGAGGATATGGGTTTTCACTATTTTGGCCTCATCGACGGCCACGACGAGCCGGAACTGGAGCGCATTTTCCAGACCGTTTGTGCTCAGCCCGGGCCGACATTGCTCCATGTCGTGACGAAGAAAGGCAAGGGCTATGCGCCTGCTGAGTCGAACCCCGGCAATTACCATGGCGTTTCCAGGTTCGACCCGACCAGCATCCCCGACCCCGAGGTCGCTCCGGCAGAGTCGTTCTCGAGTGCCTTTGGCCGGACGCTCAGCGCCGCCGGAAACACCGACAAGACCCTCTGTGCCATTACTGCCGCCATGAAATACGGCACAGGTCTGCAGTTTTTCAGTCATGCCCATCCGGAGCGCTTCTTCGATGTCGGCATGGCCGAACAGCATGCCGTGACCTTTGCAGCCGGTCTGGCCAGCAAGGGGATGCTGCCGGTGGTCTGCATTTATTCGACCTTCCTGCAGCGCAGCTACGACCAGATCATCCATGACGTCAACCTTCTGCATGAAAATGTCGTCTTCGCGGTGGACCGTGCAGGTTTCGTCCCCGAAGACGGGGAGACACACCAGGGAATTTATGACCCGGCTTTTCTCAGCCAGACCGGAATGCCCATCTATTCGCCTTCAAACTACGAAGAACTGCGGCATTGGCTTCCCATCCTGCTGAGCCATGAGATGCAGGGTCCCCGGGCCATCCGTTACCCCCGCGGCGGAGAGAGCAAAGCTCTGGCAAAATACGGCTGCTCAGGCAAGGAGTACGATAAACTCATTTTCACACCGGGTGCAAAAGCCGCACTGGTGAGCTACGCCGACGAGGTAGAAGATGTTCTTGCAGCGGCAGAGATGCTGGCCAAAGAGGGCATCCCCTGCGATGTTTATAAGCTGGTGCGCATCTTCCCGTTTGAGGAAGAACTGATCCATGACCTTTCTTCCTATCCCGTCGTTCTGATGGCCGAAGAGTGTGTGGCCTGCGGCGGCATCGGCGAACACCTTGCCCGCGCCCTGCAGGATGCTGGCTGGCAGGGCCGGTACATCCACCGTGCCGTGAGGGAGCTGTGTCTGCCTCATGCGACGGTGCCTCAAATCAAACAGGCGACCGGTCTGGATGCCGCACATCTGGCCGAGGCCGTGCGGGAAGCAGACCCGAAAGGAGAGAAAACACTTTGAAAATTCGTTTGGACCAATATCTGGTGCAGCACGGCATGATCCAGAGCCGTGAGCGCGCCAAAGCCCTCATCATGGCCGGTGTCGTTTTTGTCAACGAGCAGAAGGTGGACAAGGCTGGTGAGATGATAAAGGAAGACGCCAAGGTCGAGGTGCGAGGCCACGACATCGGCTATGTCAGCCGCGGCGGCCTCAAGCTGGAAAAGGCAATGCAGTGCTTTCCTCTGACGCCGAACGGCAAGGTCTGTATGGACATTGGTGCATCCACCGGCGGCTTTACCGATTGTATGCTGCAGAACGGCGCGGTCAAGGTCTATGCCGTGGACGTCGGTTACGGTCAGCTGGCATGGAGCCTGCGCACCGACGAGCGCGTCGTTAACATGGAGCGCACCAATATCCGCAATGTCACGCTGGACATGCTGGCAGAGCCTATTGAGTTTTTCAGCGTAGATGTGTCGTTCATCTCGCTGCATCATATCTTCCCGGTGGCGCAGGCCATCACGACGCCCGACGCAATGGGCGTCTGCCTCGTCAAGCCTCAGTTCGAGGCTGGCCGCGAGAAGGTGGGCAAAAACGGCGTCGTCCGCGACCCTGCCACCCACCGCGAAGTGCTCCACAATGCGATGGGCTATGCCGCTGCAAACGGTTTCGTCGTGCGCGGACTGGATTTCAGCCCCGTCAAAGGCCCTGAGGGCAACATTGAGTACCTGATGTTCGTCCAGAAGAGCGAACAGCCCGGTGTGCTGGATGACTCTGTTGCCGAGCAGGTCGTAGCGGCAAGCCACAGTTCTCTGGACAAGTAAATCTGCTGGGAGACGGAGGAATAAACCGCCCTATGACCGTTTACATTTCGCCAAACCCCGGCAAAGAGCAGGCGATGGCCACCGCCCAACGGGCAGCGCAGCTTCTGCTGATGCAGGGGGCTGTCGTTCTGATGCAGGATGACCTGAAAGAGTCCTGCTATGTGGAAGGTGTACAGTACCTTCCTTTGGAAGAATGCCTTCTGCGCACCGACGTCATCCTGACCATCGGCGGCGACGGAACCATCCTGCATGAGGCAAATTTTACGCTGCAATATCAAAAACCTATCCTCGGCATTAACATCGGACGCTGCGGCTTCCTCGCTACCTGTGAGGTGGATGAAATGGAAGAAAAACTCGCCGCTCTGGTGCGGGGAGAGTATCTTCTGGACAACCGGATGCTGCTCTATGTGCGGGTGCTGGGCGAGGATGGCTGGGAAGGCCATGCCCTCAACGATGTGGTCGTGACGAAAGGCCGTCTGCAGCAGGCCATCGACTTCAGCATCTACTGCGACGACATCCTTGTAGAGCATTACCGTGGTGACGGCGTCATCGTGGCGACCCCCACAGGCTCCACAGCCTATTCACTGGCGGCCGGCGGGCCGATCTTGGACTCGCAGACCAAGGGCATCGTCGTCACGCCCATCTGTCCCCACAGTCTGACCAGCCCCGCAATGGTCTTTGCGCAGGAGCGTAAAATAAACATCTGTGTGGGGCAGGTCATCGACAACGAAGTGTTCCTGAGCTGCGACGGCGCAGCGGAATATCCGCTCAGTGCCGGCTCGACGGCGGAGATACGCCTCTCTGACCAGATCGTACAGCTCGTCACCTTCAGCAGGGCGGACCAGTTTCAGGCCATCGACCAGAAGCTGCGCAGCCGGAGATAATAACAAGAGGAGGCAAGGAATATGGGCCGAAACAATCCAGCTGAGGCAAAAGGCAAGACGGAACGTCAGCAGACGATCCTCCGCCTCATTCAGGAGCATCCCATCAGCCGACAGGAGGTACTTCTTGAGCATCTGCGCCAGGAGGGCTTCGAGGTGACACAGGCTACCATTTCCCGGGACATCCGGGAGCTGTGCCTCGTCAAAGCTGCCACCGCCGACGGCTATCGCTACGTTTCCAGCCATAACGAAAGCCTCAACCCCAAGATGCAGGGCCGGTTCGAGACGATATTCCACGAGTCGGTGCTGGGGGTGGATTTTGCCGGACATGTCGTGCTGGTGAAGTGCTACTCCGGCATGGCGAACGCTGCCTGTGAGGTGTTCGACGCCTTGAAATGGAAGAATGTCGTCGGTACGCTTTCCGGCGACGATACATTCCTTATCGTGGCCCGTTCGGAGCGGGACGCAAAGACCATCTGTTCGGAACTGACCCGTCATATCGGGCAGAAATAAACGCGGGAGTGAAACTATGCTGAGCAGCCTGCAAATCGAAAATGTTGCAGTTATCCAGAAAGCAAACGTCCACTTTGAGAAGGGCCTCAACGTCCTGACCGGTGAGACGGGCGCAGGCAAATCCATCCTCATTGACTCCATCAACGCCATTCTGGGCAACCGCACTTCCAAGGATCTCGTGCGCACCGGCGCGGCCAAGGCCGTCATCCGGGCGGCCTTCGAGGACGTGCCGCCTGCTGTTCTCGACAGCCTCGAAAAGGCAGGCTATGAGCGCTCGGAGGCCCTGCTGCTCAGCCGTGAGATCACCGCCGAGGGCAAGAGCACCTGCCGTATCAACGGGATGTCGGCTACTGCCGCCGTCCTGCGGGAGCTTTGCGGCGGGCTTATCAACATCAACGGTCAGCACGACTCCGTGGGCCTGCTGAACCCGGCCCGTCATGAGGGCATTCTGGATGCTTACGCCCAGAACAGTGCTGAATATCAGGCGTATTATGCTATCTACCGGGAACTGGTCGGCGTCAAAAAGACGCTGGACGCCATGATAACCGACGAGAGCGAAAAGCAGCGCCGTATCGACCTGCTGAGCTATCAGGTGCAGGAGATCGACGATGCCGGCCTGACGGCAGGGGAGGAGCAGACGCTGGAAAGCCGCCGCAAAGTGCTGGCAAATGCTTCCACCATCCGGGACCGTATCGCACAGTGTTACGCGCTGCTCTCTGGCGGCGATGAGGCCCCGGGGGCTGTTGACCTTCTGGGCGAAGCTTCCAACGCTGTGGACGCAGCGGCACAGCTCGACGGAGAACTGTCTGCCGGTGCGGGCCAGCTGCTCGACCTTTATTACACCGCGAAGGACGTCGCCGCAGACCTCATTGGCCGTCTGGACGCCTACGACACCAACGACGCAGAGCTGGACGAGATCGAGCAGCGCATCGACCTTATCTATAAGCTCCGGCGGAAGTACGGCGACACCGTAGAGGACATCCTCGCCTTTGGCGAACGGGCGCGGAAAGAACTTGAGATGATACAGTCCTCGCAGGAGAGGGTAGAGCACTTGCAGAAAGAGCAGCGACGCCTTTACACCCTCGCGCGGGAAAAGGCCGAAGCTCTGACCCAGACCCGTCTGAAAGCCTTCGATGAGCTGAACAAGCGCATCTCTGGCACGCTGGACTTCCTGAACATGCCGGGTGTGCGGATGACGCTTCGCCATTCGCGCGGGCCGCTGGCCAGCCATGGGCAGGACAGCATCGAGTTCTATATCTCCACAAACCCCGGCGAAGCCCCGAAGCCTCTGGCAAAGATCGCCTCGGGCGGTGAGCTGAGCCGTATTACCCTTGCCATTAAAAACGCAATGGCTGATAAGGATGCCGTTCCGACGGTCATCTATGACGAGATCGACAGCGGCGTATCGGGCAAAGCAGCCAGCCGTATCGGCGAGGTATTGCGTCAGAGCGCCGAGGGCCATCAGATCCTCTGCATCACTCATACCGCGCAGATCGCTGCGCTGGCCGACTGCCATCTGCTCATTCAGAAAAATATCACGAACGAGCGTACCTATACTGAGATACACCCGCTGGACGAGAATGGCCGTGTAGAGGCGCTGGCCCGCCTCATCTCCGGCGACCATGTCACAGAGCTTTCGCTGGCCAATGCCCGGGAAATGCTGGGCCGGAACGCAGAAAAATAAGAAAAAAGCCAGCGCTTGACATTCCGGCAGGGATGTGCTAAACTGAATCTCGTTGAAAGGCGAAGATGGGAACCGAGTACCCTGATGCGCTCTGCCCAGAGAGGCCCCGGCTGGTGAAAGGGGCTGCAGAGACGCAGGCGAAATACGTCCCTGAGCCGCAGGCTGAACGAATAGTAGGCTGTGCCGCGTGCGAGCGTTACAAACGCAGGAGTGTCACTCTACTCTGGGGTGCGCACTCGTGAGGCCGTTTCTGTGAAGAGGCGGCAAACAGAGGTGGTACCGCGAATTTTATCGCCCTCTGCCAAATTTATTTTGGCAGAGGGTGTTTTATTTTCCCTCTGCCCGACAAACAGGAGGAAATATTTATGACTCTGTACGAAGAACTCAAGGCCCGCGGCCTGGTGGCTCAGATCACCGATGATGAGATCATCGACCTCATCAACAACGGCAAGGCCACCTTCTACATCGGCTTTGACTGCACCGCCGATAGTCTGACTGCCGGCCACTTCATGGCCTTGACCCTGATGAAGCGTCTGCAGATGGCAGGCAACAAGCCCATCGCCCTCATCGGCGGCGGCACCACCATGATCGGCGACCCCTCCGGCCGCACCGATATGCGCAAGATGCTGACCAAGGAGGACATCGCCCACAACGCCGCCTGCTTCAAGAAGCAGATGGAGAAGTTCATCGACTTCTCCGACGGCAAGGCTCTGATGCTGAACAACGCCGACTGGCTGCTGAATCTGAACTACGTCGAGCTTCTGCGCGACGTGGGCGCCTGCTTCTCCGTCAACAACATGCTGCGCGCCAAGTGCTATGAGCAGCGCATGGAGAAGGGCCTGTCCTTCCTCGAGTTCAACTACATGATCATGCAGAGCTACGACTTCTACTACATGTTCCAGCATTACGGCTGCAACATGCAGTTCGGCGGCGATGACCAGTGGAGCAATATGCTGGGCGGCACCGAGCTTATCCGCCGCAAGCTGGGCAAGGACGCCTATGCCATGACCATCACCCTGCTGACCGACTCTCAGGGTAAGAAGATGGGCAAGACCGCCGGCAACGCCGTCTGGCTCGACCCCAACAAGACCAGCCCCTTCGAGTTCTACCAGTACTGGCGCAACGTCGGCGATTCGGATGTCATGAAGTGCATCCGTATGCTGACCTTCCTGCCGCTGGAGCAGATCGACGAGATGAGCACCTGGAAGGACCAGCGCCTCAACGAGGCCAAGGAGATCCTCGCCTTCGAGCTGACCAAGATGGTCCACGGCGAAGAGGAGGCCACCAAGGCCCAGAATGCAGCCCGCGCCCTGTTCAGCGGTGCTGCCGGTGATGCTGAGCATATGCCCAACACTCAGCTGACCGAGGCTGACCTGACCGACGGCTCCATCGGCATCCTGACCCTGATGGTCAAGGCTGGTCTGGCTGCTTCCAACGGTGAGGCCCGCCGTCTCGTCGTGCAGGGCGGTGTTCTGGTGGACGGTGAGAAGGTCGCTGCTCCCACGGTCAGCTTCACTGCTGAGCAGCTGTCCAAGGGCATCGTCATCAAGAAGGGCAAGAAGGTCTACCACAAGGTGAGCCTGTAAATCTTCTGATAAAGTAAAAAGACCCGGCTGGTTCCTCTCCGCAGAGGGGAGACCCGCCGGGTCTTTTGCTGCAACAGCACCCATGCCTGTTTTATCAGACACGGGTGCTGTTTATATCGTTATTAAAGCTCGTAAGCCTTTTTCAGAGCCTCATAGGCTGCGTCCTCGTTCTCCGAACGGACCAGAAGGGAAATGTCCAAATCGCTGGTGGTGATGAGCAGAACTTCGATGCCTGCCATCGCCAGAGCATTCAGGGCGCGGGCGGCGACGCCACAGCTGGTGACCATCTCCTCACCGAAGAGATTCAGCTTGGAGTAGCCCACACTGATGAGGGGGGAAGCCTTGGCGTCCTTGTCCAGATTTGCCGCAGAAATGGCCTTCATGACCAGCGGCAGGTCGCTGCTGGATGCCGTGAAGCTGAAGTCCATGCTGGTGCCGTGGGGAGCGCTCTGACTGATCATATCCACCACGACGCCGGTGTCGGCGAAGATCTGCAGATAACGTGCCATCGTGTTGCCCTTGAACTCGGCATCCTGCACACTGATCATCATCAGGCTCGGCTCAATATTGATTTTGGACACACCGTACATAGTAAACACTCCATTCTGCCCATCGGGCGCTCTGATACAAGCTTTATGCAAGCTCCAAAAATTCGCTGTTGATGTAGGTCTGTGCCGTCTGGCGGATGTAATCGTACCCAAAAGAAGGATACGCGGCGCGGACGCCATGGGCCTGTGCAAGCTCCGGCGTGTAATCCCGGAACAGATACGTGCGGACGTTAGACTTTCCGGCGTCATAGTGGGTCACGGTCACATGGAGCTTCGGGCCGCGCACCGCGCAATGGACGCTGCCGTCCGGCTCGGTGGTCTGCTCCAGTTCCAGCGTCAAGACCGCGCCGATGAGCTGGTCAGGCTTGCTTTGGGTGCTCAGGAAATTTCCCAGCGAATAGGCCACAAATACGTTCCGCCCATCGGCTGAGGTGCGCCATTCGGCGTCCTGCAGGACGTGCGGGTGGGTTCCGATGATCACATCCGCGCCCCAGTCGGCCAGAGATTGAGCCAAGGTGCGCTGCGCCTGTGTGATGTTGTGGCTGTCCTCGACGCCCCAGTGTACGCCGACTACCACAAAATCGGCCTCCTGCCGGGCCGCCCGCACCTGCTGCTCCATGACATCCTGCTGGCTGGTGTAGATGATGTTTGCGGTCATCTTGCTGTTCCGGGGGATGCCGTTGGTGTGCTCGGTGTAGGAAAGGTACGCGATCTTTACGCCGTCTACTGTCTGGATGGGGATGCGGCCATAGTCTGCCTCGCCCTTCCACAGGCCGGTGGTGATCACATCCTCGGGCATCGTCTCCCAGAACCGGAGGGTGGCGGCAATGCCCGCAGCTCCCTTATCGTAGGTGTGATTGTTCGAGAGACTGAACACCCGGAAGCCTGCCCGGTAAAGCGCTTCGGCGCACTCGCCGGGGGTCGAGAAGCAGGGATAGGTAGAGGGCGCAAGCTCTTTGCTGCAGAGTGTCTCCTGATTGATCCAGTTGATGTCCTGCTGTGCATAGAAATCGAGCAGATTCATATAGCAGTAATCAAAGCTGTATCCTTCGCCCTCTGCAGCCCGCCGGGCGGCCTGCGAATAGATGGGCTCATGAATGAGGTTGTCCCCTGTAGCCGAGAAGCGCAATGTCGTGACGACAGGCTGCGGCTCAGGCACAGCAAGCTCCTCCGAAACAGCAGGGGACTCCACCTCCACTGCCGGAGGAGCTGCATCCACGCTGCGGCGGGGCCAGAAGCGCAGAAAGAGCAGCGCCGATACGGCCACCAGCAGGACCCCCAGTGTGTACAGGGTGACGCCCTTATGTGAGGTGTGCTTTTGGGCGGAACGCCGACGGCGGGGAGGGGCTGCGTGCTTTGCGTGCTTGGCCATAGGCTCGTCTCCTGACGCACGATACCGTGCCTTATGATGCCATGCGCAGAAAAGCTTACATCTCTGCGATCATGTTACTCATATTGTACAGGCCGGGCTCCTTTTTTGCAAGATAAACGGCGGCATTTATTGCGCCATTTGCAAAAATATTGCGGGAATATGCCGTATGGCGGAGGGTGATGACCTCGTCCGGGCCGCAGAACAGCACCTCATGGTCGCCCACGATGCTGCCGCCGCGCACGGCGCTGATGCCGATCTCCTTGGGGTCGCGCTTCTGGCGGACGGAGGAGCGGTCATAGACGTAATGGTATGCGCCGTCGTTCTCTTCGTTGATGGCGTCAGCCAGCATCAGAGCCGTGCCGCTGGGAGCGTCCAGTTTGTTGTGATGGTGCTGCTCAACGATCTCGATGTCGTAGTTTGCGCCCAGAATGGCCGATGCACGCTTGCACAGCTCGGACAGGACGTTGATGCCCATGGACATATTGGCGCTCTTGAACACCGGGATGCTGCGGGAGAGCTGGACGAGCTTCAGCTGCAGTTCCTCGGAAAGGCCGGTGGTGCAGACCACGATGGGCAGCTTGTGAGCCTCACAGTAGAGCAGAGCCTTCTCGACCGCTGCCGGAGCGCTGAAGTCGATGACGACGTCGCCCCTGCCGTCCAGCTTGTCCAGACTGTCGTACACGGGAATGCCGTTCATCTCGCCGTCCTTCATGTCGATGCCGGCCACGACGCGGCAATCCTCACGCTGGGCGATCATCTCGCACAGCACATGGCCCATCCGGCCGCCGATGCCCTGAATGATAATATCCGTCATTGTTATGATCCTCTTTTTTATCATACGGCAAATGCCCGGAGATCTGTCTCGCCGGGCATTTGCACATAAAATCGTTTATTCCTTGATAAGACCTGCAGCCTGCAGAGCCTGCTCGATCTGCTCCTTGTGTGCGTCACCGGGCTCCACGAGGGGCAGCCGGCACTCACCAGCCTCCCAGCCCAGCACATTCATGGCGTATTTGACCGGGATGGGGTTGACCTCGCAGAAGAGCGCATCGCACAGGGGCAGCATCTCCAGCTGCAGCTCGCGGGCCTTGGCGGTATCACCGTCAAACCATGCCTTGCAGCAGTTGTGAACAAGCTCAGGCTTGACATTGGAGACGACGCTGATGACGCCCTTGCCGCCCAGGGACAGCAGGGGGACCACCTGGTCATCGTTGCCGGAGTAGATGTTCAGCTCGTCGCCACAGAGGGCCGCGATCTTTGCCACCTGACCGATATTGCCGGAGGCTTCCTTGATGCCGTTGATGAGCGGGTGCTTGCTCAGCTCCCTGGCCGTCTCGGGGGCGATGTTCAGGCCGGTGCGGGAAGGCACGTTATACAGGATGACCGGAATGCCGCCGGCCTCTGCCATTGCGGTAAAGTGGGCGACAAGGCCAGCCTGAGAGGTCTTGTTGTAGTAGGGGGTCACCAGCAGCAGAGCGTCTGCGCCGCAGGCGGCAGACTTTGCGGCCAGAGCGCAGCCGTGGTCGGTGTCGTTGGAACCGGCACCGGCGATGACAGGCACACGATGGTTCACGAGGTCTACGGTATACTTGATGGCGGCCAGCTGCTCCTCGTCGGTCATGGTAGAGCACTCGCCGGTGGTGCCGCAGATGACGATGGCGTCGGTACCGCGGGCGATCTGATCCTCAACGATGCGGCCCAGCTCATCGAAATTGATGCTGCCGTCCTCGTACATCGGGGTGATGATGGCAACACCCGCACCAGTAAAAACAGGATTCTTCATAGCAAAAAACTCCTTTGCAGCGCGTTGAAGTTCAAAAAGCGCGCAGATCAGTCAAAATAGCCCTTGGCTGCCAGCAGCTCGGCCAGCAGCACTGCGCCGCCAGCAGCGCCGCGCAGGGTGTTGTGGCTCATGCAGGCGAACTTGTAATCAAACAGGGTGTCCTCACGCAGACGGCCGATGCAGACGGCCATGCCGTGCTCGGTGTTGCGGTCCAGCTTGGGCTGGGGACGGTCATTCTCCTCGAAGTAGTGGAGGAACTGCTTGGGTGCGCTGGGCAGGTCCAGTTCCTGTGCAGGGCCGCGGAACTCGGCCCAGGCCTTGAGGATCTCTTCCTTGCTGGGCTTCTTATCAAAGCTCACGAAGACAGCGGCGGTGTGACCGTCAGAGACAGGCACACGGAAGCACTGGGCAGTGATGACAGGCTTCTCGGCGTTGACGATGTGGTCGCCCTCAATATGGCCCCACAGCTTGAGAGGCTCACGCTCACTCTTTTCTTCCTCGCCGCCGATGTAGGGGATGACGTTGTCGATGATCTCAGGCATCCGGTCGAAGGTCTTGCCGGCACCGGAAATGGCCTGATAGGTGCAGACCAGAGCCTTGCTGACGCTGAAATCCTTCATCAGGGGGTGCAGGGCAGGGACATAGCTCTGCAGGCTGCAGTTGGACTTGACGGCGATGAAGCCGCGCTTGGTACCCAGACGCTTGCGCTGAGCGGGGATGATGTCGATGTGGTCGGCGTTGATCTCAGGCACGACCATCGGCACGTCCGGAGTGAAGCGGTTTGCGCTGTTGTTGGAGACGACGGGGCATTCTGCCTTGGCGTAAGCCTCTTCCAGAGCCTTGATCTCGTCCTTCGGCATATTGACGGCGCAGAAGATAAAGTCCACCTGAGAGGCGACCTCCTCCACCTTGGATGCATCCAGCACCACCATCTTCTTGACGCTCTCCGGCATCGGGGTGGTCATGGCCCAGCGGGAACCGACAGCCTCCTCATAGGTCTTGCCGGCGCTCCGGCCGGAAGCGGCCAGAGTCGTCAGCTTGAACCAGGGATGATTTTCGAGCAGAGTAACAAAACGCTGGCCTACCATACCGGTGGCACCGACGACGCCCACTTTATACTGTTTATCCATTTCCAGCACCTTTCCTTTCAAAAAAGCCAATTCGCATAAGACTCCGCTTGCAAAGCAGACGTCTATGCAATATAATAGATACCGCTATATAGAATTTATGATAACATTGATGCGGCATTCGTGTCAATCATCGGAAAGGCAAATGCTAACTATGTTAAAAAAAGATTTTTGGTATGATTTACCCAAAGAGCTCATTGCGCAGGAGCCTGCGTCCCCCCGTGATGCGGCCCGTCTGATGGTCCTGAGCCAGAAAGACGACAGCATCCAGCACCGCATCTTCCACGACCTGCCCGAATACCTCGAGCCGGGCGACCTGCTGGTGGTCAACAACTCCAAAGTCCTGCCCGCCCGCATCGTGGGCATCAAGCAGCCCACCGGCGCTGTCTGCGAGCTGCTGCTCCTGCGGCAGGTGAAGGGCGACCAGTGGGAGTGCCTTGCAAAGCCCGGCAAGCGGATGCAGCCCGGTACCAAGGTCAGCTTTGGCGACGGCAGCCTGACGGCCATCGTGGACGAGACGCTGGAAGACGGCAATAAGTTCGTCACCTTCTACTACGACACTGAGACCCTCTACGAGAAGCTGGACGAGTTCGGCAAGATGCCTCTGCCGCCCTATATCACCAAGCAGCTGGACGACCAGAGCCAGTATCAGACCGTCTATGCCAAGGAGCTGGGCAGTGCTGCCGCTCCCACAGCCGGCCTCCACTTCACGCCAGAGCTGATGGATACCATCCGCGCCAAGGGCGTCAACATCACCGAGGTGACGCTCCATGTCGGCCTCGGTACCTTCCGCCCCGTGCAGGAAGACGAGATCACTGACCACAAGATGCACAGCGAGTGGTACTCCGTCAGCGAGGAGACTGCAAAGCTCATCCATGACACCAAGGCCGCAGGCCATCGTGTCATCGCCGTAGGCACCACCAGCTGCCGCACGCTGGAAGCTGTCGCCGCCAAGTACGGCGAGATCAAAGCCTGCAGCGGCAACACCGACATCTTCCTCTATCCCGGTGTCAAGTTCAACTGCATCGACGGCCTTATCACCAACTTCCATCTGCCCGAAAGCACCCTCATCATGCTGGTGTCGGCGCTGTACGGCTACGAAAAGACGATGGCCGCCTATAAGGTGGCTGTCGAGCAGAAATATCGGTTCTTCAGCTTTGGCGATGCGATGTTGATAGAATAACCCCCACGAGTTACAAATGTGAATCAGAATCAGCCGCGAGGTTTAACCGCCTTGCGGCTTTTCTTTTGCAAAAATAATATCACACCTGTTGACTTACTCGCAAATAGAAGTGATAATACAATCACAGAATGATTTACAAACACACAACGGAGAGTGGAGGGCACAAAAATGATGATTACATACAAAACCAACAGCGCAGTCGATACCAAGGAATCCGTTGAATGGTATTTTGGAAAATCTTTCGTCGCAAGCTCCACTGCATCCGCAAAGTATGAACACAAGAAGACCGGGAAAAGCATCTTCAAGTTCTGGCAGGATGGAACCGGTTGTCTCACCATCAAAATTAACTAAAAGGGGAAATGGAAATGTTTAAGAAGCTGGCCAAAATGATTTCCGAAATCAAAACCGAAAACGACCGAGATGCTACATTCTGGCAGATCGACCGTGAGTTTGAGCAGGAGAAGATCTCCGCAGCAGACCACGAGCTGCTTTATAAGCTGGCCGGAATGGTCGAAGTCGAGGAGGGCTAAAAAATTACTGTCAAGATCGCGCTGAAGAAGAAGTTCAACAAGAACGCCGCCGCCTGTTTTTATACCGAGTACGCGAAGAGCGTCACCTGCAAGACCATCCCTGCCGCCGAAATCATGGCGATGGGCTTTGACGAAACCGACCCGCACGACCAGTACGTCGTTGTCAAGGACGAGGACGGAAGCGAAAGCACGTTCCGCAACAGCTACGTTGACGTTTTTATCTTCTGAACAGGAGGGAGCAACATGAAAGCATCCAAGCAAATGGCAAAGGCCCTGCTGACCAGCGGCCAGTACCGCACAAAAAAGTACCTCTACACGCTGGGCTACAACATGTACGGTCAAGAGATCGTACAACGCACCCAGATCGACAGCGAGGGCCACAGAATCGGCAACGCATACTCAGCAGGATTTTTCAACGCCTATGACTACCCGGAAGAATGGAGAGAGAAAAATGTTTAATATCACTGATACCGAAAAGCTGCGGGATGCCTACATCTTCCTGATATTCGCTCAGAACGCCCCCGCCGCTGCACCTGAGAAAAAGGCCAACCGTGAAATCTTTATCACCAACACGAAGCGGGAAATCCGGGAATACAACAACCGCCCGATCTCCAACACGCGCATTATAAGCGCAGACTACGATGGACGCCTTGAACTTGTCCGACTGCCTGACGAGCTGGACACGGCACACAAAGAGGACGCCGCTGAGTGGTTCGATGATAACTGCTATCTGGAAGCCTGCAACAGCCCCTATGACTGCACAGGACAGGAGTTCACAAGCTGGTATCGCCTGTTCCAGCGGCGGGGCCACTGGTACGCCTATCACATGGTCAGCCGGGACGTTTGAATCGAATACAGCAAAAGGCCCAGAACCACATGAAAGCGGCTCCGGGCCTTTTATATTGCGAGATAGGTGAACTTATGAGATATTCCGTTCTTGAACGTCAAAGTTTCCACATGGCCGTTTCTCATGCGCACGGAATCGACAATCGACAGGAAGAACGACCGCAGCACAGATGGCTCCGTGCATTCAGCCAACCCCTGAAAATAAATATACTCGCGCTCTTGCAACCGCTGGGACATGATGAAGCTGCTGGCCTGTTCCAGAAAATCATCATCCGAAAGCGACTGCGCCCACGATTCCGACGTCAGCAGGCCGATAGACTTGTCCTGCTCTTTCAGATCGTTCATCAAGTCATTTTTCTTGATGAGGTATTCTTTGTCCGACATCTGCTTATTTGAGTACAGGTAGATGTGATCGAGCCGCGCGAGGGCGCGTTCCGTCTTTCGTTTATCTGCCCGCAGCTTGCGCAGCTCCGGGTCGAGATTCTTTTTGACCGTCGGCTTTTTCAGCAGCACCGAATCAGCAGGGGAATATTCGGCCAGCATTTCATACAGAGCGTCCACGCTGGCCGAATCTATCCCTGCCACGTTCTTGAACGTGTCGCCGCGCAGGAGCTGCGCTTCCAGATCAGCCGGGGATTTTATCTGGTCGAACCTCTTTTGAGCATTTATCACGTTCAAGATGAAATTTAGCAAGAACTCGCCCAACACCGTGTCCGAGGTGTATTTCGCATTGCAAGTCTTTGTCTTGCGCACATTCGGGCAGCCATACTTGGCCGACCGATACCCGGACGCATGGAGCTTGCCCGGAGAAGCCGTAAAAGCGGCCCCACAGCAGGCGCACCATATAAGCCCGGAAAAGATATTGACGTTCTTCTGTGTCGCGCTCCTGCCGGGTGTATTGCGGTATCTGGCGTTTGAATCCAGCATCTTCTGAACCCTGTCGAACCGTTCTTTGCTCACAAGCGGGGTATGATGGTCTGGTATTACAACCCATTCGGATTCGTCCTTGATGGCCTTGCGCCCCGGTATCTTGTAATAATTATAGCGGTATGTGCCGATATACCACGGATTCCGAAGAATTGTCCAGACCGACACAGGGGAGAACGGATTGTGCTGGCGTGACACATAGCCGCGGTCGTTCAGCTCCCGCGCCGTGTGAACCAACGAATCCGTCTTTTCGTATAGGTCGTACATTTCCAGCACAATGAAACTTTCGTCGCCATTGACGGAAAACGTCTGGGTTTCCTTGTTGTAATCATACCCAAAGGGAACCCGACCGCCGTTCCACGTGCCATCGTTCGCCCTGCTGATCATCGTGGCCGTGACGCGCTCTGCCGTTGTCTTGCGCTCCAACTCCGCAAAGATCAGCACCATTTTGAGCATCGCTTCACCCATCGCCGTGGACGTGTCGAATTGCTCATTGCGCGAGATGAACGTCACGCCGAGCGTCTTCAGCTCCTCATACATCTGGGCGAAGTCGAGCAAGTTTCGGCTGATACGGTCAATCTTCCAGACGAGCAGATGGGAGTACATACCGTTCCGAATCTGCATCATCATTTTTTGAAATGCCGGCCGGTCAGTATTCTTTCCTGAATAGCCTGCATCCTCAAAAATGGTATAGTCACTAATATTCAAAGCGTATTCGCAGTAGCCGACAAGGTCTTTCCGCTGCATGGGCAGGCTGTCACGGTCTACCTGATACGCGGTCGAAACACGCAGGTATATGGCCGCCCTCTGCGGCTTTTCTTTTGGCGCGTCGATTTTCTTCTTTCTCATTGCTGGGCCTTATCTTTCGGAACGTATTTTGCCAAAATCCGCATGACCTTTTCACGATCTTCTACGCTGGCCGCCTGATATGCAGCAAGCAGCGTTTGAAGCTCCTGAATGAATTCTTCCTGCGAAACCATAGCACACCTCTTATATTTTACTCTTTCTTTTCGGCATCCACGGCAGGATCAGTGACGACCGCAACGTGGGTGCGTAAAAAGTCCTTGCACATGGAACGCTTTTCCACCGGAATGGAGCGGTAAATCGAAAGCAGCTCTTTTTCGTCAGCATTCAGCACATCAAGATTCTTACGGCCGTGTGCTTTGAGCCGCTGCTTTTCGGTATCGGTCAAGATCACAATGCCGTCCCGGCCGTAAACCAGCTCGTCAATGCTCATGCCCAGCCGTTCGGCCATACCCTGAATCATATCCAGATGGGGAGCCTTGCCTTTTTTCAGGCGGGCGATGTTGGAACTCGCAAATCCGCTCTCAATAATGAGTCTGCTGGGTGCGATGTCATGCCGTGCGCAGGCGTCCAAAATGTTTTCATACAAGCCCATAATATAAAACACCTCACAATTTTACTCACAAATGAGAGTGAAAGCTGTTGACGCACTCACAAATGAGAGTTATAATAGCAAATGTAAATCGACAAACGCTCACAAAGTCGTTTACAAATGTAAGTATACCCTAAATATAGCATAGCTCACCAAAAAAAGCAAAGGAGGTCAAGAATTTAAATATGAAGCTCGAACTGCATCTGGACTGGAAGCGCACGGTCAAGACCATTATGACCATGAGAGGTCTGTCCAACAGCGATCTGGCACAGGCCGCCGGTACTACCGACGCGACCATGCGTCAAGTCCTCAACAAGTCGGTCAAGGGAGCCGTGATGAACAAGGTCAGCGAGTATCTTGGTATCACCAATGCCGAAGTTCACCACGTCGTGATCGAAGTTGAGTAACCGTTACATTTATTTTACAGCATTGGAGCCGAGAAGATATGCAGAATGAGTGCAGCAAAGGCAATGACAACTATTACTTTTTATGTCGGAAAAAGGCGTCGGAACACAACGACGCACTGAGCAGCCGCCTTGGAGCGGCATCCCGCCTGAATATTTCGGAATCCGCTTTGCGCAATTATGAAGTCGATACCGCGAACGTGCCCCAGGACATCGTCTGTGCGATGGCTGACCTGTATGGTATGCCCGAAATGGAAACTCATTATTGCAAGACCGACTGTCCCATCGGGAAGCACGTCGGCGGTGCCCTTACCTGCGAAGTAAAGAGCATCGAAAGCGTGGCGGTCAACTTCCTGACCCACACCAACGGCAACGACATTCAGGCCATGCAGAACGCTGTCCTGAAAATCGCCCTCGACGGAAAAGTCAGCGAGCAGGAGCGTGACCAGCTCCGGCAGATCGTCAAATTCATCGAAAACATCGCGCGGGACGCCAGCGATATGCGGCTGATGCTCGAAAGGAAGTGCCAGAATGGAGCTTAAAGACATTTTGCGCGACATCCTGAAGCGCGATTATGGCATCGAAACGGACGCCCAGCTCATGCAGGCTATTCGTGAGCAGAAGCCGCTTGACATCGGGATTTTCGTTTCGCAGCCTGCAAGCCAACAGGCGAAAGCCTGCTGAATCATCCACAGGAGGTATGAACATGGAAGAACTCACCGTCCAGATTCAGAAACCCATCATCCCGCCGCTGGTCTGGAACAAAGAAGCCGTTGAAGCCTACGTCAACGAAGCTCTGGAAAAGTACGTCGGCATTGTCTACACCGATGACATGATCGACGACGCAAAGAAAGACCGGGCGAAGCTCAACGCGCTGGAAAAGCAGCTGGCAAAGGCTTTCACGGCCACGAAAGATGTTTACCTTGGCCCGCTGACCGAACTGGAAACCGTAACCAAAGACCTGCGGCAGAAAATCAAGAAAACGTCCGGGGAAATCGACACACAGGTCAAATCTTACGAGGACGCACTGAAGCAGGACAAAAAGAACGACCTCTATCGTGTTTACACCACCGCCGCTGGTGCGCTGGCCGTTCTCGTACCGTTCGAGAAGATTTTCAATGAACGCTGGCTTAACAAGACCTACGCTTTCAGCACCGCCGAAAAGGAGCTGAAAACCATCATCGAGGAAAAGCGGCTGGAGCTGGACGATCTGGCCGACGACTGCGAACCCGGCGAGGAATACGAAGCCGTAAAGCGGGCCTACCTCAAGAACCTGTCCATGAAAGAAGCCCGCGCCGAGCGCAAGGCGTTCCGCGACTTCAAAGCCCAGCAGGAGCAGGCAGCGGCAGCAAAGGCCGCCGAGGAAGCCGCCCGCCGCGCCGCGCCTGTTATCCAGCGTCCCACCGCCGAAGACCTTGAAATCAAAGCGAAGGCCGCCCAGAACGTCGAGATGTCAAAGATCATCGACGACAACGGCCGTCTGGACTTTTCCTCTCTCCGCGCTGCACAACCTGAGCCGCAGCCGGAACCCGTGCAGCAGCCCAAAGTATTTGAGCGCACCTTGCACGTCCGCTATACCGCCGAGCAGGGCCGGGAGCTGATCGCAGCTCTGGATAAAATCGGCCTTGAATATAAACTGATCTAACAGGAGGTCAATATTATGGGATTTTCCGTACCGGGCCAGAACACCCAGAACACCGCCCCGCGTAGCGCACCTGTGGCAACTTCCCGCGCTGGCAACTACGCAACCACGATGACCCGCCAGCAGGATGCAGCTCTTGCGCCTGCAATGCCGTCCGAGCCTGTCAAGTATGAAGCAGACGGGCAGGAGATCGAGCTTTCGCCGGAGCTTATCAAATCCTATCTGGTCAGCGGCGACGCCGATAAAGTCAACGATCAGGAAGTTATGATGTTCCTGAACCTCTGCCGCTACAACCACCTGAACCCGTGGCTGAAAGAGGCCTATCTTATCAAGTACGGCGATAAGCCCGCAACGATGGTTCCGGGCAAGGAATCTTTTATGAAGCGGGCCGAGCGCAACCAGCACTTTGCAGGCATTGAAAGCGGCATCGTCGTCCACAACTCCAACAATAACCAAATCGAGTACCGCGAGGGCAGCGCGGTCTATGAAGATTTTGGTGAAAAGCTGATCGGCGGCTGGGCCAAAGTCTATCGCACCGACCGTCAGTTCCCGAACTACTCTGAATGTGCCCTCTCTGAATACCTTGGCAAAAAGGGCAACGGCGAGGTCAACCAGCAGTGGAGCACCAAACCTGCGACCATGATTCGCAAAGTTGCAATGGTGCAAGCTCTCCGCGAAGCGTTCCCGACCGACCTTGGCGCGATGTATGCAGCAGAGGAGCAGGGCGTAGAGGAGCCGGACAGCCTGCCGCAGGACAGCCAGACCGAGCCGACCTTTAACCGCCGCCCGCGCAAGCCGAAAGCCCCGGCGCGGCCCGACGTCGAAATCATCGACGCCACCCCAAACGATGAAGCCGACCCGCTGGCAGCTCTCGAAAACGCTGGCCCTGAAAGCAGCGATATGCAGGAAGGACAGGAAAAATGATCTGCACAAGTAAAACAGGCGTCCTTGTTTATGGTGAGCTTGCCAAAGAGCCGGAATTTAAGCGGCTCCAGAATGGCAGCTACCTGATGAAGCTGAACATCCGCTATGACAGCGAAAAGAACGAAGCAGGGAAGTGGCTTGGAAAATTCATTGACGTCAATATCTGGCGCGTGGACGTTAACCTCTGGGATGATATGCTCCACAAGGGCGATAATGTCATTGCCAGCGGCAAAAAGGTCGAGCCGCACGAATACAACGGCAAAACCTATTACCAGCTCGACGCCGAGGACGTCACCCCATCCGGCAAAACACAACTGCGCTGGCTGCAACAGGCCATCAACGCCGTTTGGAGCGCAGGCCCCACACCGGCAGAGCAGCCACCGGCAGCCACTGAACCGCCCCAGCCGGAACCGCAGCAGCAGGCCGCCCCGCCCGCGCCCCGCGCTGCTGCACCTGCACAACCCGCCCAGCAGCCCGAAAGCACCCAGCCTGCCCGCCAGTACACCGAGGACGAAATGCGAATCATCGAGGGCGACGACGATGATCTGCCGTTCTAAGGAGGGCGCACGATGGCAACATACAGACAGATATACATATCCTTTTGGAGCGACACGAAAGTCTGTGATGACTTTTCGCCGGAGGACAAGTATTTCTACATCTACCTGCTGACCAACCCTCACACCAATATCTGCGGATGCTACGAGATCAGCTCCAGCCAGATGGCGCAGGAGCTTGGCTACAACGAAGAATCGGTCAAAAAGCTGCTGCGCCGCATGGAGCAGACGCATGATGTCATCCGCTACAACTGGCAGAAAAAAGAACTCCTGATCCTGAACTGGCACAAGTACAACTGGACGAAAAGCCCGAAAATGGTTTCGGCCGTCCGCGCCGTGGCCCAGTACATCAAGACCGACGAATACCGGGTCTATATCCTGTCCACGCTTGAACGCACCATCAGCGGCCAGAAAGAACCCGCCCCGCAGCCTGCGGCGGCGGGCACTCTTTCCCCGGCGACACCTGAACAGCCCGCAGCCATCACCGCCCACCAGAAGACGGACGAAGAAGAAACCATGAGCCGCATGGTAGCATCTTACGAGCAGAACATCGGCCCGATCAAACGCGCTGTATTCGACGCTATGCGGACGTGGTGGCTGTCAAAGGGCGTCGAGCCTGACATGATCTGCGCCGCGATGGATGAAGCGGCCATGCAGAACGCCCCGAACTGGACATACGCCGAGGGCATCTTGCGCCGCTGTCTTTCCGCAGGTATCACCACGCTGGCCGGATTCCGGGCAGATCAAAAGCACTTCCAGAGCAAACGAAAAGGAGGTACGCCCGCCGCGCCCGCTGACCAACAGGAAGAACCCAGCCTGTACGCGGCGTTTGGCATGAACTGATATGAGCATCGAATCCGCATTGAATCAGGTCGTGCAGCAGGCGCAGGCCGCCCAGAGCGTCGCCCCGGACGACTACAAAGACCCCAAAACTGGGCTTTTGATGTGCGGCAAGTGCCATACCCCGAAGCAGTACCATTTCCACAACGCAGCCTTTGATCTGGGCCTTGTCCCGGTGATGTGCGACTGCCAACGGGCAGCCCACGACGCCGAACAGCAGAAGCGCCGGGAATCCGAGCGGGAAATGCTCACAGCACGGCGCAAAGCGGCCTGTTTTGGAGCCAACGACCGAAAGGCGGCATACACCTTTGACACCGACGACCGCGCAAACACAGCGGCCACCAACGCGGCGCAGGGCTATGTCCGACACTTCACCGAAATGCGGGAAAAGGGACGCGGCCTGTTTTTCATCGGGCCGTGCGGCACTGGCAAAACCTTTTTGGCCTGCTGCATCGCAAACGCTCTGCTGGATAAAGGCTACACCGTCAAGGTGTCCACCTTTGCCGACATCGCCAATCGCCTGCAAGGGACGTTCGACAAAGAATCCATCTACGACGACCTGAACGCCGTTGACCTGCTGATTCTGGACGACCTCAACGCCGAGCGCGACACCTCTTTCATGCAGGAGATCGTGTTCACGGTCATTGACAACCGCTGCGCCGCTCAAAAGCCCCTGATCGTCACGTCCAACATCACACCGTCCGAATTTGCAAACCCCGACACCATCGAACGCCGCCGCGTTTTCAGCCGCCTGCAAGAAGTCTGCATCCCGGTGGAAGTCAACGGCAAAGACCGCCGCCGCGAAGCCATGATGAAAAGCTGCCGCGACGATCTCGCTTTCCTCAACACATAAAGGAGAATCCGTATGAAGTACGATATTGAACTCCGCATATTCAGCAAGGAAGACCGCCGCACCATCACGGCCATCCTGTCAGACAACGGCTATGACGTCGGCCAGCACACCAAAAAGGCCGGCAAAACTGGCCGTTCGACCGTCTATTGCATCCACGCAACGGACACGAAAAAGGAGGACGCCCCCAATGAAGTATAAGCCCCTGACCGCCACGGTTGACGCCTACCAGCTCACCAAAGACTACGCCACCGATTCCCCGAAATGGGTGCGTGACCGCATCGGCACCCGCCTGTTCGAGAATACCACCATCCGGGACGGCGCAGTCCGCTTTGATGGTCTGACGTCCATCATCCAGAACCGCAAGCTGCGCGAACGCATGACCGCCCGCCCCGGCGACTACCTCGTTCGGATGCAGGACGGCAACGTGGCAGTCTACACGAAGCGCAACTTTGAAGCCCTCTACGCCCCGGCAGAGGGGCAGCAGGCATGATTATTGCTTTCGCTGTCCCCGGAGAGCCGAAAGGCAAGGCCCGCCCACGCACCGTCCAAATCGCGGGCCATGCCAGCACCTACACCCCAAAGGAAACGGTCATGTATGAAAATCTGGTGCGGCTCTATTACCAGCAGACCGCCAGAGGATTGCGGCTTTCCGGCCCCATACAGGCCGAAATCGTCAGCTATTCATCCGTCCCGAAATCCACCTCAAAAAAGAAAAGAGCCTTAATGCTTGACATCAAGACCCTTTGCCAGAAGAAGCCAGACGTTGATAATCTGGCGAAAATCGTTTTGGACTCTCTGAATAAAATCGCCTACGACGACGATGCGCAGGTCTGCCGCCTGCTGGTCGAAAAGCGATACGGGGAGACCCCTCAAGTGCTTGTCAGATTGAGCGAGCTGGAACCATGAAGATTTTATACTACATCTTAGCATTTGCCATGGGCTATTTTTTCCGCAAATACGGGCAAGCCCACAAAAAGCACGACGAGCTGGACAGCCATGCAGAAGAGCTTATCCGGCGCGAACAGGAAGCCGAAACTTTCGGCGATCTTTGAAAGGAGCATCACAATGGCCATCACCAACTATGAAGAAATGTCCATCACGTCCCCGGCCTTTAACACAGTCCGCGAAGCCTTTGACGTGGCCTTGCAGCGGCTTTTGAAGAAGATGGAGAAGTCCAAAATGGACGAAGGCCAGATTGCCCTGAACATCACCGTCACCAACGAGGACGTCTTTACCGATGGCGATGCAGAGCTGGGCGACACCGACGGCCCGGAGAAAAAGCCTGTCCTGAAGTACAAGATCACGACCACCGTGCCCATAAAGGACACCGACGACGGCAAGGCCGATACCGGCATGGCCCTTGTCTGGGACAAAGACCTTGGCCGCTATGTGCTGGTCTATATGCAGACCAACCAGACCTCTATGTACGACAACCCGCCCGCAGGCGGCCCCCAGCAGACCACCATGAACCCCGCGCAGCAGATCGGGCAGGGGAGCGGCGCACTGATCGACATCCGCGCTTTCAGGCCGGACGACGACGGCGACGACGAATAACCCACATCGGGCAGCTTTTGGGCATAAAAAGAGCCGCCCACCCTCAAACCTCAAATGGCCTAAGAATGAACGGCGCCGGACAACCGTTATTATACCATTTGAGCGGAGGAAATGCAAGTGCAGCAGTCAGCGAAAGATCGGCTTTCCGAATACCTGCCGATGGCAATGGAAAATAAAAATCGGCTTGCCCGCTTGAATGATATGCGGGACGCCGCCGGGGGCCTGACAGGTATACCCGAAAGCGACGGCAGCGCACACACGGCCGGGAACAGTCATAAGATGGAAGCCGCGGTCGAACGCTACCTCGAATACGAAAAGAAGATTCAGCCGCTTTTGAAAGCCAACGCCGACAAGATGGCCAAGCTGGAAAGCATGGTCGATTCCATCCCCGACGGCTTACAGCGCGAAGTCCTGCGCCTGCGGTACATGGACGCCGAAAGTGAGGACACCTGCCGGCCGAAAAAATGGAACGCCGTTGCCCTCACGCTTTACGGCAGCGACGACCGAAAATACATCGAAGCTGTCCACCGCATCCACAAAAAAGCCATTTTGACCCTAGAAAACACAGAAAATGTACCATAAATGAGTGTAAATGAGTATAAATGAGGTAGATTGCGCATACAAATCTGTGATACTATCACAATGCGAAAAGCGAAAGGGAGCTTCCGACACTCCCAGACGCCGGATGCAAAGAGAATAGCGCACTCATTCTTTTCTCTGCCCTACCACCTGACCGCAGCAGCGGCCGGGTGGTTCTTTTTTGCGCAGAAATCGGGATGGGCCAGCGCAAAAGGGCAAAATAAACCTGAAAGGAGGAAAGAACTGTGTACTACATCATTTGCAAACTGGACGTTCCCGGCTTCCATAACTGGCCGGACGCCCCGGCGGGCCTTGAATACCTGCGCAGCATCCACCGCCATGTGTTCAATATTACCGCCAAGATTCCCGTTACCCACGACAACCGCGATCTGGAAATCATCCAGACACAGAACCGCATCCACCATTTTCTGTCCGACCGTTTCGGCGACGAAAACGGCCACATGATGCTTGGCTCCATGTCCTGCGAAATGCTGGCGAAGCTGATCGCTGATACTTTCGGCTGCACCGAAGTCACCGTGCAGGAAGATGGGCAGGGAGGTGGCGTCTATGTTAGGGAGTAACGTCAAAGTTCATTTTGCCGGAAGCGATGGCAGCAAGGAAAACTTTTGCGCCCTTGTTGCGGCAGATACCCGCTACCGCCTGTACAGCTGCTATAACTACATCGTCAACAAGAAGCCCGACGATGATTTCAGGCTGCCGGAAGATGATATTATTCTGGAACAGCAGAAGCAGCAGAAACACGTCATTCAGGATTCGGGCCTGTTCACCCTGATGTTTGGTGCCAGCAAGGGCCAGCAGCAGACCATCTCGACCTTGACCGAATGGCAGGACAAGCTCATTGCCTTTGTCAAGCAGAACCACATCACCGCATCCTGCGTCGAGATCGACTGTCAGAAAGTCCTTGGCCCGGAAGAAGCGTGGTATTTCCGTCAGCGCATGAGAGATCTTCTGCCCGAAAACAAGCAGATCAACGTCTTTCATTTTGAGGACGGATTGAAAGGCCTTGACCGCCTGATCGAATTTGCCGATTACATCGCCGTCAGCGTCCCGGAATGGCGCATTGTAAAGCCCGCAACCCACAAGCAGGATATACGCTACATCACCCACTACATCAAAAACAAGAAGCCGGAGATCGACATCCATTTGCTTGGCTGCACCGACTTCAAAATCATCCGCGAGAACAATTTCTGCACATCGGCCGATAGCACGAGCTGGCTGTCCGGCGTGAAGTACGGATATTTCAACGATGGTATCAAAAAAGAACACATCCGCAATTTTAAGCGCAGCCTGTACAACGAGCGCGAAGCACAGGTAAAGGCTATGATGCTGGCCCGTGGCATCGAGCCGACAGGCAAAAAGCTGGTATATACCACAAACGCCAGCCTTTGCGCGACCATCTGCAAAGACCTGTATGCCCGCACCTGCGGCCCGCAGGACTGAACCAAAAGGAGAAGCACAATGAAAAAAAAACGACAAGAACTATTCCATCCTGCTGACCCTGTTCGTGATCTCCATCGTCATTGCGAACGTCGTCGGCAGCCGCACCATTACCACCGGCATCCACCTTGGCCCCATCACCCTGTCCACATCCGGCGGCGCGATCACCTACGCTGTCACGTTCCTGTGTACCGACATCGTCGGCGAAATCTGGGGCCGCAAGAAAGCGCAGAGCATGGTTTTCTTTGGCTTTGTAGGCCAGATTTTCGCAACCATCGCAATTATCCTTACAGGCTGGTGCAGAGCAGTAGACCCTGTTATTGATGGCGCATACCAGACGCTTTTAGGCCAGAACTGGGTTTTCGTCATCGGCAGCCTGTGCGCCTACTACGCATCCCAGAGCTGGGACGTCTTTGTGTTCCACAAAATCCGCGATGCCTACATCCGCAAGCACGGCGACGTCAAGGGCGGTCGCTGGATTTGGAACAACGGCTCCACCTGCACAAGCCAGATCATCGACACCGCCATTTACGCCTTTATCAGTTTTGGTCTGGGCCTTGGCTGGGCATTTACCTCGGAGGGTCGCATGAACCTTATCGGCATGATGATCGGTCAGTATCTGCTTAAAGCCTGCCTTGCTCTGGCAGATACGCCGTTCTTCTATTTCTTCACCCGCCGGGAGGTAACAGAACATGGCAATGAATATCAGGAGAATGCAGCTTGCCGATCTTAACCCGGCAGACTACAACCCCCGCAAAGACTTACAGCCGGACGACCCCGCATACCTGAAGATCAAACAGAGCCTTGAAACCTTTGGCATGGTCGAGCCTATCATCTGGAACGAAAGAACCGGGCACATCGTGGGCGGCCACCAGAGAATCAAGGCCCTGCGCGATATGGGCGAAGCCGAAACCGACGTTGTCGTCATAAACGAACCCCTCAAAGAGGAAAAGAAGCTGAACGTCATCCTCAACCGCGCCAAAGGCCGCTGGGATAATGAAAAGCTGGCCCCCTTGATGCAGGAGCTTTCCGAACGCGGCGACGTTTCCATCACAGGCTTTGAGGACTACGAGCTGCAAGGACTGATCGACCAGTACCAAAACCGTCTGGCCGACATCCTCGATTATTCACCGCCTGAACCGCAGCCGGACAACGAGCAGGAAGAAGAAACCCCTGCCGACGCCACATTCTCAATGATCTTTTCCATCCCGGCACAGTACAAGGACGCCGTGGACGCATACCTCGAACAGGACGACGCCCGCGAAACCCTCGCCGCTGCCATCATGGAAAAAATCAGAGGGGAGGACTAACGCATGGAATTTGAAGTAAAGCGCATCGCGGACATGAACCGCGCCGCCTATAACCCCCGCGTCGATCTCCGACCCGAAGATGAAGAATATCAGGCCATCGAGCGCAGCTTGAAGCGTCACGGTCTGGTACAGCCTATCGTTTGGAACCGCCGCACCAATACCGTTGTTTCCGGCCACCAGCGGTTGACCGTCCTTGAAGCGCAGGGCGAAACCGAAGTCACCGTTTCCGTCGTCGATCTGGACGACATCCAGGAAAAAGAGCTGAACGTCGCCCTGAACAAAATCACCGGCGAATGGGACGACGATAAACTTTCCGTCATCCTCAACGAGCTGGGCGAAGAAGCGACCGACACTGGTTTCACACTCCCGGAAATCGACGTTTTGAGGGATGAACTCAAATCCTACTTTGACGACGTGACCGCACCCGACGAAGAAGAACCAACCGAGGAGCCGGAAGAATCTTTCCTGCTTAGCCTGACCTTTGATGCAGCCGACGAAAAGCCCCTGAAAGCCTACATCAAGGAGCACAGCGAAGATGCTGTCGTGAGGATCATCGTCGATACCGTCACCGCGTCGGCATGACCGGGCTGTTTCTCCCTGCATGACCCTGTAAGGAGAATGCCATGGAAAAACAGGTCAAAACAAAGGTCTGGGAGCAGCAGCCGAAAGAGAGTGACCCGGCCTATGCTGCGTTCTCCATCTACCGGGACATGGGCAAAAACCGCACCGTCGCGGCGGTGGTAAGGGAGTGCGGCAAGAATCGGAGCTTAATCGACCGCTGGCACAAGGGCCACAACTGGGCCGCCCGCTGTCGGGCCTACGATAACAGCATCGACGAAGAAGCCCGCAAAAAGGCCGCCGTAGAAGCGGCCAACATCCGCAAAACGCACCTGCAAATAGCTGCCCAGCTCCAACTAAAGGCACTGAACGCGCTGAACCTGTTGGCCCCGGAGGATATGACGCCCCGCGACATCAAGGAAATGCTGAAGCTGGCCCTTGAAGTCGAAAACAACCTCGTACTGGAAAAGGCCCCGCAGGAGGACGCCACAGCCGCGCCCACCCTGATGCAGACCATCGAAGAAGCCTATCAGCGCAGAATGGACGGTGAAACCCCACATGACGAGTGACGCTGTTCTGTTCTACGCTGACCACCCGGTCGAGTTTGTCGAGGACGTCATAGGAGCAAAGCCGGACACGGAGCAGGCCAAAATCCTGCGAAGTCTTGCCGCCAACCCCATGACCGCCGTTCGGTCTGGACACGGCATCGGCAAGAGCGCGGTGCAGGCGTGGGCGATTATCTGGTTTATCTGCACCCGGCCCTATCCGAAAATCCCCTGCACAGCCCCCACACAGCACCAGCTGTATGACATCCTCTGGGCCGAGGTGTCAAAATGGCTGCGCAGCAACCCCGCATTGCAGCGGGAGATCATCTGGACACAGGAGCGCGTCTACATGGCCGGGGCAAAAGAAGAATGGTTTGCCGTTGCCCGAACGTCAAACACCCCGGACGCCCTGCAAGGCTTCCACTCCGAAAGCCTGCTGTTCATCATCGACGAAGCATCCGGCGTGGACGACAAGGTCTTTGAGCCTGTATTGGGCGCACTGTCCACAGAGGGAGCGCGGCTGCTGATGTGCGGAAACCCCACACAGCTGCAAGGCTTTTTCTATGATGCGTTCCATAAGAACCGGGCCGAATATCACACCATCCACGTTGACGACCGAAACAGCCCCCGCGTGTCGCAGGAGTATATAGACCGCATCCGCACCATGTACGGCGAGGATTCCGACGTTTTCCGCGTCCGCGTCGCCGGGGATTTTCCGAAGTCTGAAAAGGACGTCTTTATCCCGCTGTCGATGGTCGAGAAGTCCATCAACACCGACTGGAAAGAGCCAGAAAAGCCGCTATCCGTGCATATCGGCTGCGATGTCGCCCGATTCGGCGATGATAAAACCGTCATCGGCTACAAGATCGACGAGAAGATCTATTTCCACCAGAAGATACAGGGACAGGACACCGTGCGAACCGCGCATGAAATAGCCCTGCTGGGATGCAGGCTTGTTGACAAATACCACCTCGAAACCGCTATCCCGGTCAAAATCGACGACGGCGGCGTCGGCGGTGGCGTGACCGACAACCTGCGCCAGATAAAACGCTCTGACCCTGACCGTTTCTGGTGGCTCTCCATCGTCCCGGTGAAATTCGGCCAGATCATCAAACACAAATACTATCACGACACGACCACCTACATGATGGCCGTTGTTAAAAAGCTACTCCAAACCATTGACGACGACGGCAACGAAAAGCTTGTCGAACTTATCCTGCCCGACGATGCAGACTTGGCTGCGCAGCTCTCCACCCGCAAATACGGCATCACGGAGAAAAGCAAGGTCAAAATCGAAAGCAAAAAGGACGTCAAGGCCAGAGGTCAGCCGTCCCCGGATGAAGCTGACTGCGTCCTGCTTTTGTGCCTGCCCGTCAAGCCCTCAAAGGCCCACCCGCCAAAGGGCACAGGAAGAAAGGAGTAAACCCCATTGTCAACGAAAAAGAACCCCCGGCCCATGCAGGCCCGCATCATCAAGGGCAAGAATTACACGCCACCCTTGCAGCCCATCAAAAAGGCCGACACCACGACGCAGGTCACGGAGCAGGAAGCCTTTAACGCGGGCGACTGGATTGAGCCGCCCTATGAGCTGGCTGGCTTGCATGATCTTGTCCGGGAATCGACCATCCTGCCGCAGTGCATCCGCGCCTACAAAGACAACATTGCAGGCTTTGGCATCGGCGTCCGCTATGCTGAGGACGTCAAAGAGAGCGATGAAGCCAATGCGGAATATAATCGCATGGCCCAGATCATCGAGCTGCTGAACACCGAGCAGGACACAAAGGAAGTCTTTGAAGACCTCATTGAATCCCGCGAAACCTACGGCGTGGCCTACCTCGAAGTTATCCGCAATCTGGATGGGGAAGTGCAGCAGATCGAATTTCTGCATGATACGCCATCCATCCGAATGACCGTCCCACTGGAGCCGCGCATCGAAACCACCTATTTCAACCACGGCGAAGCTGTGCAGCGCAAGAAGAAGTTCCGCAAGTTCCGGCAGCAAGTCGGCGGCAAGACCGTCTATTTCAAAGAGTTCGGCGACCCGCGCCGCATGGACTGGCGCGATGGCCGTTACCTCAAAGATGGCGAAGTCCTCGACATTGCCTATGAAGCAAACGAGATCCTGTACTTCTCTATCGGCATCCAGCCCTACGGCGAAGTGCGCTGGATAGGGCAGGTCTTGGGCGTCGATGGTAGCCGCCGCGCCGAACGGCTCAATAATAACTACTTCATCAACGGCCGGCATACGCCCCTGATGATTATGATTCAGGGCGGCACACTGACCAACGAGAGCTATGACAAGCTCACAAAGTACATGGACGACATCAAGGGCGAAGCAGGGCAACACGCCTTTATTGTCCTCGAAACCGAATCCACCGACAGCAAGACCGACTTTGACGAAACTGAGAAGCCGAAAATTGAGGTCAAGGATCTGGCGTCCATCCTGCAAAAAGATGAACTGTTCCAGTCCTACATGGACAACAACCGCAAAAAGGTACAGTCGTCTTTCCTGCTGCCCGACCTGTACACCGGGTACACGACCGACTTCAACCGTGCCACCGCGCAGACCGCGCAGGAGGTCACGGAGAAGCAGGTTTTCCAGCCGGAACGCAAGAGCCTTGCATGGGCCATCAATAACCGGCTACTGAACGCCTACGGCTTTAAGTATGTCGAAGCCTATTTCTTGGAGCCGAACATCTCCAACCCGGACGACATCACGAAGCTGCTGACCGCCGCAACAGCCGCAGGCGGCGTCACCCCCAACAAGGCGAAAGAAATCCTCTACAAGTATCTTGGCGAGGATTCCGACGACTACGACGAAGAGTGGGGCAACGTCCCGCTGTCCATCACCAACAGCCCCAGCAGCGGCGGCTTTGACCTTGGCGCACTCACGATGGCCCTTGATGGCAAAATCCAGAAAGCGGCCAGCCGCCCGGAGGACGCGCAGGTCTACGCCGTGATGAAAGAAGTTCGGAAGCTGCTGGTCGATCTCAAACAGCAGCAGGAGGGCGAACAGTGAAGCAGCGTCTTGTTATCCGTCCGTGCTACTGCGACCGCATAACAAAGGCCATTGACGCCTATATCCGCAAGGCCGACAACGACCTGTCGAAGCAGCTGGGAAAGGAAGGCTATGCGAAACCAAAGAAAACGCTCCAATACGCGCAAGATATTGAGGACGACGTGGCCGACATACTCACCGAGGAAACGGACTACTTTGTGCGAGAAGCTAAAGCGGCTGGCAGTCTGGATGAGTTTGAAAAGAAGCTCCCGGCTGTAACCGCTGCCACCCCTGCAACCGCCAAATTGAGCAAAGCCTTTGCCGCCCGCCTGTCGAAGTTCCTGCCCGAATACGCGGCCTACTACCTGAAGCAGACCGACAAGAGCCTGAAACTTGACCGGGTATCAAAGCGCACGACCGCATGGATTGAAAGCTGGAGCGACGAGCTGGCCGACCTTATGAGGACGACCAGCAAAGACCAACTGGAAGCCATGCTCAAAAAGGAAATCAACAACGGCGGCAACATCTCCCAGTTTTGCGTTGACCTCATAAACTCCGGCATGGAAAAAGAGGGCAAGGGCGAATACTGGACATCCAACTACCGCGCCCGCCGGGTGGCGGTCACTGAAATTCTTGGAGCGCACAGCGTCGCCCAGCAGGAAGCCTTTATGCAGTCCCCGGCCGTTGAAAGCAAAGGCTGGCTGCACACCGGCAACTATCGCAACGAACCCCGGCAAAATCATATCGACATGGACGGTCAAATCGTCGCCAAAGACCAGCCCTTTGAGCTGATCGGGGCCGACGGTATCGTCTACCATCCCATGTACCCGCGTGACGTTATCCTGCCCGCAGGCGAACGCATCAACTGCCACTGCATCCAGCAGCCTATTGTTTCGGAGGACATTCTGGACCTGCCCTTGGAAGAGCGGAAAAAGCTCCAACAGCAGGCTATTGATGACATGGACGACGAATGGGAAGCCGAGCTGGACGCACGAAATAAGGCGAAAGCCGGAATTGAGGATGAATAACATGATCGTAACCATTGATGAAGCCCGCGTAGGTCATCCCAGTATCAAGCTGGACAGCATGGAGCTTTCCGGCATGATCAGGTCTTACACCCTGCACCATGCTGTCGATGAAGTCCCCACGTTGGAGCTGGAACTTTTACATGGCACCGATCTGGCCGAGGTCAAGGCCATTCTGGGCAACCCGAATGTGACCATCATCCCGCCCGCCGCAATGTCGGACGAAGCAACCGAACCCCCGGCTGAACCCAATACCTGATAAAGAGCAGCGGCAACGCTGCTTTTTATATTGCCCGAAAACAGGAAAAGGAGGTGAGCACATGGCAAAACCTGTAAACAAGGCAAAAGAAATCACAGACGCGCGAATCTCTTTCGTGTCCCTTGTCGATAAGGCCGCCAACAAGCGGCCTTTTCTTATCGTCAAAAACGAGGACGGCAAGGCGGCCTTTACCACATACGGCAGAATCATCAAGTCCGATGACAACCGCCATTTTGTGACCGGCATCGTCTACGAGCCTATGACCGAGGACGCCCACGGTAACTATATGACCGCCGACGAAATCGCAAAGGCAGCCTTTTGGTTTGCCAAAAACGGCAACAAGGTCGATTTGCAGCACAACTTTGTGTCCGAAGAGGGAACCGCTGTTGTCGAAAGCTGGATTGCAAAATCTGACTGCGACATCGGCGGCGAAACCGTCAAAGAGGGCACTTGGCTGATGACCGTAGAGATCAACGACGACAGCCTTTGGCAGTCCATCCAGAACGGCGAAATCACCGGGCTTTCGATGGGCGGCCTTGGCGTATATGCACAGGAGGACACCGATTTGAGTAGCGCATCTGTAACCAAATCACAGGGCCGCGTCGAAAAGGGCGCGGTCACTGACAATTTCAAGCAGTCGAACACGAGCAGCAGCTTTTGGAACGCCTTTGACGCTCTGCGCAGTGCCCTGTACAGCTACAACAGCTACACCGGGGCCTACACCTACCAGACCGACGAAGACACCATCAAGGCCGCGCTGGAAGAGTTCGGCACGATTATCACCAACCTGCTGACCGATGCAAGCAGCGAAAAGCCCCTGACCAAATCCCTGTTCGAGTGCAAGCCCACCCCGGAGCTGGGCCGCATCGAAAAGGCCGGCCGCAGCCTGAGCGCAAAGAACCGGGAAACCTTGCAGGGCTTGTATGACAGTCTGGGCACGTTCCTTGCGTCCGTCGATGCAGACCCCGACAAGGATAAACCCGGCGGCGATACTGGCACGGCCGAGGACGACCAGCAGGCCGACAGGGGCAAGGACGAGGACAAGAAGCAGGCAGAGGACGATAACAAAAAGGCCGCTGCTGGCAACGATTCTGCCGCGTCCGATAACAAAACCGACGACCCCGACAACAAAACGTCGGGCGACGATACATCCATCGAAACCACCAAAACCACTAAGGAGGGCAAAACCATGACCAAGAGCGAAGCCGAAAAGCTGGTGCAGGAAGCCGTTGCAAAGGCACTGGGCCAGCAGCAGACCGAGCAGCAGGCCCCGGCCGCCGTCGCAAAGGCAGCGGACGAGGAAATCACCCCGGACTTTGTCCAGAACGCCGTTGATGCAGCCATCAAAAAGGCACTGGGCCAGCAGGAGCCGGAACAGAAGCAGGAGCAGCAGCTCACCAAAGCCGACCTGTCCGACCTGATCGACGGCATCGTCGCAAAGTCCGTCAGCGCAGTGCTGAACAGCCGCGCCAACCCCACCAACCTGAACGGTGCATCCGGCACTGTCCAGAAGTCCGCCGCGCAGGATGAATGCTACCTGCACGGCATCCTGTAAGTGAAAAAGGAGGACACCAATATGCCGCGTTCCATTGAAGACATCATCCGCAACGCCATCAACACCGGTGACTTTACCCCCAGCGCAGGCGCGGGCATCCTGTCCAGTGAGCAGGCCCGCAAGTTCATTCAGCAGACCTTTGAAGCCACCACGCTGGGCGGCCTTGTTCGCCACGAAATGCGCACCGCACGTTCCGGCGAGATCGACAAGATCGGCATTGCATCCCGCCTGCTGCGTGAGAAGACCGAGGACACCGACGACGGCTACCGCGCAGGCGTGAACACCACCTCGATCAAGTACGCCTGCACCCCTGTTCGTCTGCCTTGGGAAATCACCGAGGAAACTCTGCGCGAGAACATCGAGGGCCAGAACCTTGAGAACATCATCACCAACATGATGACCACCCAGACCGGCATTGACGCGCTCGACCTGTACCTGAACGGCGACGAGAAGTTCGCAAAGGTCAAGGCTTTCAGCGCGTCCACCGCCTACCAGAAAGGCGACCTCGTTTCCGACGACGGCAAGGTCTACGAGTTCACCGCAGCCCACAGCGCAGGCGCATGGACTGGCACTGATGCCGTGGCCCTTGGCACTACCGGCGACGCCGACTTCCTGAAAGTCAATGACGGCTGGATTAAGCAGCTGCGTGAGGGCGCACACGTCGTGGACGCCACCGCGAACAACTCCATGACGCTGGATATGTTCTACAACTCCCTGCACGCTATGCCGAACAAGTACAACAACGGCAAGCTGCGCTGGCTGATGTCCCCCCATCGTGCGCAGGAGTGGGAGCTGCACCTGCTGAACCAGATCATCGACAAGGGCGGCGCGGTGCCTGATTCCATCTACAACAGCCCCGCAAAGGTGCCTGTCGTCGAGTGCCCGTCCCTGCCTGATGACAAGATCATTCTGACCGACCCGAAGAACCTTATTGTCGTCAACACCTACGGCATGAAGATCAGAAAGACCGTGGAGGGCAAGGAAGCCATTATGAAGGACAAGCGTTTTTATGTTGTCCACTTTGACTTTGACCCCATCATCGAGGAGCTGGACGCGGCCGCCATCATCACCAACATTAAGTGATCTGGCCCCGCTGATACGAAAGGCAGGAGAACAGAATGACGTACCACCTCAGACTGAAAAACGCTATGTCCTACACTGGCGTGGTCAATGCCACGCGGGAGGAACCCGATGTTTTTACCGCAGATGAAGCCATCAAAGCCGCCGCCCTGCGCAGCGGCTACTTTGATCTGGTCGATGTTCTGGCTGAACAGGACACGGCCGCCCCCGCTGACGCCGACACCATCCCGCTGACCCCGGCAGGGGAGCAGGCCGACGATGGCAGCACCCCGGCCACCCTTGACCGGGCCTACCTCGAAAGCCTGTCCTTTGCCGAGCTGAAGCGTCTGGCAAATGACATGGACGTCCCGGTCACGAAGACCACGAAAAAGGCCGAGCTAATCGATACGCTGGCCGCCGAGACCGTCACCGTCCCGGCAGAAGCCGACGACACCGAGCCGGATTTTGGGGAGGTCTGACCCATGCCTGCACGTCCTTGGATAACCCCGGAGCAGGTGCGTGAATACTCCGAAACGCCGGAAGTCGTCGCACGGACGGACGCAAAGCTGACCGTGGACATCTCCCGCGCTGAACAGTACATCCTGACCTACACCCACAACAAGGAACTGCTGGACATGGACGAGCTGCCGGAGAGCGTCAAGACCGCCTGCATCCTGCTGGCCGAAGCCTACGCCCACAATGCCGCGCTGACGTCCTCTAAAACGCTGAAATCCGAAACCTTTGACGATTACAGCTATTCGGCCGATCATTCGGACATCGAAGTCCGCAACCTCGATCTGGCCGCCCTGCTGGACGACTACGTCGTGGCAGCAGCCAACGGCACAGTCACCATGCGTATGCGGCGGCTGTAAGGGGGCACAACATGGCATTTGAACAATTTTTCAACGACCTGTGCGACATCTACCATGTGCAGAAAGACACAGGCTCCCCCGGCTATGGCCTGAACAAACAGCCGACCTTTTCCTACCCGGCAGAGCCGGACGTCCCCGGCGTCGCCTGTCATTTCGGCGTCAAGAGCGAAAGCACATCCATCAACCAGACCGCCCCGGTCAACGTCAAGGAATCCCGCATCAAGCTGACCCTGCCCACCGGGACGGACGTGCGCCTGAACGATAAGATCATCGACAAGAAGAACGGCTATGAGTACATCGCGGAAATCCCGCACGACGTCCACGGCCACCACATTTTTGTCTATGTCACCGCAAAGGGACAGCAGAGGTATTTGTGATGGCGACCGTCAACGTGGACGTTTCCGAATTTCGCGCCTTTTTTCAAAAGATGGGCAAAGCCGCATCCGGGGATTTTAAGCGCGAAATGGAGCTTTTCTTGGAGGGCCTTGGCAACGAGTTCTTGCGCATCCTGCAAGACGAAATTGTCCGGCGAAAGGTCATGGACACACGCCAACTGCTGGCGTCCTTTGAGAAAGGGGAACAGGGCAACGTCTGGGAGCTTTCCGACGGCGACCTGACGCTTGAAGTCGGCACAAACGTCGATTATGCGTCCTACGTCAACGACGGCCACTGGACGAACCCCAAAGGCGTACAGTACCGCTTTGTCCCCGGCTACTGGCTGGACGATGGCCGCTTCATTTACGACCCATCCGCAGAGGGCGGCATGGTGCTGAAACAGCACTGGGTCGAGGGCAAGCACTACTGGGAAAGCGCGTTGCGCATCCTCGACAAGATGATGCCCGACCTGCTGGACGCAAAGCTCCAAACTTGGCTTGATGAATATTTCGAGTAATCGACTTTCCAGCACCGGGAAGTCGATTTCATTTTGCCATCATGCCAGTTTTGGGGCCATCTGACCGAACGAAACCCACAAAAAAGGAGAACTCATGCTGGAACAGGACTTAGCCAGCATCATGCGTTTTCTGACCGAAAAGAGCGGCAGCCCCGCGCCGTACTACAACAACGTGCCTGAACAGTTCCGCATCCCGGCGGTCTACTTTCCCCGGCCGGAGATCGGCAGCAGCGGCGACACGCTGAACACCTACGCGCTGGATTTTTCCCTTTTCGTCAAATTCTTTCACCGCACGAAAGAGGACGCATACGAGCTTGGCTACACCGCCCTGAATGCCCTGCTGGAACGCCGAAACAGAATCCCGCTGATCGACGAATCCGGCAAGCCGACAGGGAAGTATATCCGCATCCGCGACCCTACCCTGCGGGCCGTGGACGAAAGCGCGGTACAACTGCAAATCGACTGGACAGCCAGAAAGCCGTTTGCAGACGCACCCGAAAAAATGATGCAGACCTATGAGATCGAAACCCAGATCAAAAGGTCTTATGATGCTGCAAAAGCAGAACAGGAGGTTTTGTATGGCATCCAAAGCAACCCCTGAACAGGCAGCGGCGAAGTTCCCGCTGGAATCCCTGCGCAAGAACTGCCGTGCAGTCTTTGGCGTGTCGTCCTGCGTCTTTGCAGGCGCGACCGCCGACCTGCCCGACGGTGAATACACCAAAGAGGACATTAAGGCCCGCATCGACGCATGGGCCGCAAAGGAGGTCAAATAATGGCTGGTGGTAAGTTTGACAAGCTGGCCGGAAAGACCCGGCCCGGTACTTACATCAATTTCAAGAGCGAGCGCGCCGACACCGTCGGCACCAGCGAACGTGGTACCGCCATCATCCCGCTGATGAAGCCCGCCTATGGACCCGCTGGCTCCTACATCGAGCTGACGAACGCTAGCCCGGATGCAGCTTATGCAAAGCTGGGCTTTAGCGTCTACGACAGCGACACCAATCGTCAGATGCTGCTGATCCGCGAAGCGTTCAAGAACGCAAGCAAGGTGCTGGTCTACATCGTCAAGGAGGGCACGAAAGCCACCGCGACCAATGAAGCCACGCCCACCCTGACCGCCACCGCAAAATACGGCGGCAGCCGTGGCAATGCTCTGACCGTTACCGTGGCTGCAAACCCTGTGGCAGGTTTTGACGTCACTGTCAGTCTGGCAGGCAACACCGTCGCGTTCTATGAGGGTCTGTCCACCGTGGCCGACCTGATCGATCAGAACTGCGAGTATATCACCTTTACTGGCTCTGGCGAACTGGCGGCCATTGCTGCGATGAACCTCACTGGCGGCACGGATGCAACCCCGCAGAACTCCGACGTCACCGCTTTTCTGGACACGCTGGAGGGCGTCAAGTTCAACACCGTCGCCATCCCCACTACCGACAGCAGTCTGCAGGCGGCCATCAAGACGAAGATCAAGTATCTGCGTGAGAGCATGGGTCGTGGCGTTCAGGCCGTCGTTCCTGACTTTGCCGCAGACTACGAGGGCATTATCTCCGTCAAGAACGGCTACTCCATCGACGACGACAACCTGTCCGCTGCTGAAGCCTGTGCATGGGTGGCAGGTGCGACCGCTGGCGCGTCCTACACCGAAAGTCTGACCTATAAGACAGTCGATGGCGCAACTGGCCTGAATCCCGCTCTGACCCACGAGGAATATGTGGACGCCATCAACAAGGGCCACTTTGCTTTCTCTGTGTCCGAGGAAAACAAGATCATCGCCGAGTACGACATCAACAGCCTGACCAGCTTTAAGCAGCCGAAGGATGAAACCTACCGCAAGAACCGCGTCATCCGCGTTTTTGATACTTTCCAGGAATCCGTACAGCTCAACTTCCCGCCCAACAAGTACAACAACGGCCCGGTCGGCTGGGACACTATGGAGGGCGTTGGCAAGTCTATCTTGAAGCAGTTCTTGGACGCCGACGCAATCTCCGATGTGGACTATGACGCGGACTTCCTTGTTGATCGTGACGCATCCTACGGCGACAAGACCTATTTCGACGTCAATCTGAAGCCCTTGGACAGCTCCGAAAAGCTGTTCTTCACTACCCACACCCGCTAAGCGGAAAGGAGCGTAAACCATGGAATATAACGTGCGCCCGATTTCTATCCGCGATGGTAAAATCATCATCGACGGTGTCGAAGCTGGCGATTCTGTCAGCGCAAGCGGCGTTTTTACCCCCGATACTTGGAGTGGCAAGCAGCTGGGCGACAAGTCGAACAGCACTCGCTGGCTGGGCTACAACATCACTGTTGCCTTGACCCGCCACCGCTCTAATCCTTGGATTAAGGAAGTCATCAAGAAGTACAAGGACACTGGCAAGACCCCTGAAATCATCATTCAGGGCATTATGTGTGACGGCGATTCCGACTTTTTCGACAAATACGGCAACGACGTCTGTACCTTTGTCGGCTGCGTCCCGACTGGTGCAATGCCGCTGACCTCTCTGGACAGCAACGGCGACGTCGTCACCGACAGCCTGACCTTTAACGCCCGCGACTTCCTGTAAGCCGCCACAGCGGTGAAAAAGGGCGATTTTCACCGCTGTGAAAACATCACAACAACAAACTGAATGTAAAGCCGCCCCTTTTGACGAATCACGTTTGAAAGGGGCGGCTTTTTCTTTTTATGGAGGTTTTAACATTATGGCTACTGCAAACAAAAGTCTGAAATTCTTCATGCGTCCGCAGGAGGAGCAGATTGTCACCTTTACCGGCCCCGAATCCTTTAAGGATGATGAGGGCAACCCCATTGAGTTTGAGGTCAAGGTGCTTCCCCAGCGCGAGATCGACAAGATCAACAACATCTACCGCAATCGCAGCATTGCCACCGACAAGAAGGGCAACCCGATTGTCGATGGTGGCGAAGTCGTCTGGCGCACCGAGCGCGACCCTGCACGCTCCCTGCGGCATATCATCGTGGCCGCATTGCAGTACCCGAAGCTGGACGACAAAGCCCTGATGGACTACTACAAGTGCGTGGACATCACCGATATGCCCCTGCTTGTGTTCAACAACCACAAGGACTACGACTACGTTACCAAGCACGTTCTGCAGGCCCTTGGCATTGTCGAAGCTCCGAAGGATGAAGATACCCTGAACGATGCAAAAAACTGATAAAGGCGGCTGGCTCTGATGGCTACTGGGCACACACGCTTTGGCAGCGTCACGGCCTACGCCCGGAAGAGTACGACGCCATGCCGCGAAAGATGCAGCTTTTTTACATCGCATCCGAGCTTGTTGTCGATGAAGAACAACAGCTTGCCCACATACAAGCTGAAGCCGCGAGGAGGTGAGGACTAAATGGCGAACTTAACAGCAAAATTCCAGCTTATCGACGAAATGAGCCAAAAGCTGGAGGGCATTGCCGCAACTGGCGAAGCTATGCTGGACAACTGGGAATCGGCAGGAGATGCAGCGAGTGCAGCTCTGGATGGAATTTCATCCTCTGCAAGCTCTGTTGAATCGTCTTTGGACGGGGCGACAAGCATCCTCGAAAAATACAATGCAGCAGCGGACGACGCGGCCCAGAAAACCGACTATTGGACGAACGCGGTCGGCGGCTACGATAAAGCCATGATGGAAGCCACATACTCCACGCAGGAGCTTGTCGATATGGGCGTCAAGTCCACCGCCGCGCTGGACGACCTGAACGACATGATGGCCCTCTGCGAAAAGTCGTCCGATGAACTCTCGAAGTCCGTCGAAGCATCGGTCGACATCCATGACGAGCTGACCGCGTCCATCAAGAAAACGGGCGACCAGCTCGATGACCTCATGCAGAACGAAAAGCTCTCTGCCGAAACAAAGGACGAACTGAAAGCCGCCAGCGATGCAGCAGCGGAAGCCCTCAAAGAGCTGGCACAGGCCCAGCTTGACGCGGACGCCGCAATGCAGAATTACCAGCAGGTCATGGCATCCGGCACGGAAGACCTTGACAAGCTGGAAGCCGCCGCAGAGCAGGCGGGCCACGCTGCCGAATCTCTGGCAGCCGCCAACGGCAAGGCCAGCGACGCCACCGACGCACTGGCGAAGTCCACCCAAAAGGCAAGCGACGAAGCGGACAAGGCCAGCAAGACCGGAGCTGAAGCAGTCGAAACCATCGCACAGGCCCTTGCAGCGGCCGGCATAACGGCCACCATCAAGGAGATTACCTCTGCGGTCTACGACTTGACCGATACTTACAGCAACGCGGAAAAAATCATCGTCAACGCCACCGGTGCGACCGGGGACGCGCTGGACAGTCTGGGCGCAAGTATGCTCAAAGCCTACTCCGGCAATGACGATGCACTCGACGCCGTGGCCGGAGCGGTTGGCGAAATCAATACCCGACTGGGCTACACTGGCGACACGCTGTCCGAAGTCACCGGGCAATTTCTGGACTTTGCCGACATCACCGGGCAGGATGTCGTCGGCTCTGTGCAGCTCGTCACAAAGGTAATGAACAAATGGGGCGAGGATTCTTCCAAGCTGCCGAACGTCCTTGATGATTTGGCCTATGCGGGCCAAATCTCTGGCCTGTCCGTCACAACCCTGAGTAATACCCTGATCACCGGCGCATCGTCCTTGCAGGAAATGGGCCTATCGCTCGAAAACGCCATCGGCCTGCTGGCAAAAATGGAGCTTTACGGCGTCGAGGGCACGTCCACCATCACGGCCATGCGCACCGCCGTCAAGAACTTTGCCGCCGACGGGCTGGATGCACAGGAAGCCCTGCAAGATACCATCACCGAAATTGCCAACATGAAAGACAGCTCCGAAGCCACCACAAAGGCCGTGGAAGTCTTTGGAAGCAAGGTCGGCGTGGACTTTGCGCGGGCTATCCGGGACGGTGCTATCACCACCGACACCCTGACGGGATCTCTGGATGAAGCGGCCGGGACGTTGGAACGCACCGCCGCGGCCGGCGAAAGCCTGTCCGAGAAATGGGAAAAGGCCAACAACAAGATGAATGTCGCCTTTACGCAGGTCTTGGAGCCTACCATCCATGACGCATCTGCTGAACTGGCCGAACTCTACGGCAACGTGGGCGACTTCCTCTCTGAGCATCCCAATGTGGTAAAGGCCCTGACTGCGGTCGGCACAGGCCTTGGAACCGTGGCTATTGGCGTCGCTGGCGTTTCCGCATCTTTCGTCTTTGCAAGCTCCACCGTCAAAGCGTTCGTGTCGGCTATTTCGCCATTTGCCCCCGGCCTGTTGGTGGCTGCCGCTGCTGTTACGGCTCTGACCGCCGCCGTCACCATGCTTGGCGACAAGTATGAGGACACCTACGACGAAGCCATGTCCATGACCGCCACCACCGCCGCGCAGACCAAAGAACTGGAATCCCTCAAAGAGCAGTATGACAAAGCCTGCCGCACCTACGGCGACACGTCCGATCAGGCATCCACCCTGAAATACCGCATCGACGAGCTTTCCGCCTCGCTGGACAACAACGGTCAGAGCGTGGACGAGTATGTGGCCCAGATCGACGCTGTAATCAGCAAGCACGATGACCTGATCGACAGTTTCGGCAGCAATACGCAGGCCATCCATGACAGCGAGGTCGAAAACCTTGCACTGGCCGCCCAGCTCGACGCACTGGCAAGCTCCACCGGCAACAGCACCGAGAAGCAGGCCCAGATGGAAGCCATCATCGACGAGCTGAACAGCAGCATTGATGGCCTGAACCTCACCTACGAAGACCTGACCAGCAACCAGAGCAAAGCCATTGCCAACGTCAAGGAAATGGCGAAGCAGCAGGCCGAGCAGGAACTGAAAACCGAAAAGTATCAGGAGTATGTAGACCTGCTGAAAGAGCAGGCTACCCAGCAAGAAGCCATCAAGGAAAATGATGCAGCTATCGCCGCCGCGCAGGAGCGCGTGAACGAAGCCCAGAAGGTCTATGAGGACTACATCGCCGAGCTGTACGCACAAGACCCCACCGGCATGGCTACCATCTCCGCACAGTGGTCTGAACAGGCCGCAAACCTCAACGCTGCGAACGAGGAGCTGCAAAAGTATCAGGACAAGCAGGGCGAGCTGCAAAAGACCCTTGACGACACGAACGACCGGCTCGAAGTCATCGACAAGTATTACAACCAGCAGGCCGAGGACGCCAAAGCCGCAGGCGACGAGATTGTTTCTGCACAGGAAGCTGTATCGCAGGCTTACAGCGATGTCCGCTCTGACGTGGAAAAGCTCTGCGAAGCCTACAACACCGCCTACGAAGCCGCAAAGGACAGCTTTGAGGGCCAGTTCGGGCTATTCGATGAAGCGTCCACTAAATCCGAGGACTATCTGAACTCCAACGTCAAGGCGGCGCAAGCTGCGCTTGATTCTCAGCTCAACTACTGGAACACCTACACGGCCAACATCGAAACCCTGAAAGCTACCTCTGCCGACGATCTGGGCATCACCGAGGAGAACTACAAGGCTTTGATGTCCTACGTCCAGGATGGCAGCGAACAGGCCGCAGGCTTGGCTGCCAGCATGGTGAGTGCCATCAACAGTGGCAACAAGGACGCCGTGTCGAAGCTGGCAAACACGCTGGCTGACGTCACCGCGAAGCAGGACGCCGCAGCGCAGGCTACCGCCGACTGGGTAACGGACTACGAGGGCCAGCTGGACGAGTTTCAGGCAAAAATGGAGGGCACGGTAGACGCTCTCGATATGTCCGACGAAGCCGGGAAGGCTGCAAAGGACACCATTGCCGAGTACGTCCAGAAGCTGAAGGATGGCAAAAAGGACGCCGTAGCCGCTGCAAAGGATGTGGCCGCATCTGTGGCCCTTGCTTTGCAGAACAGCACCACCTACACGCCGTCCGCCACTCCAACGACCACTGTGCCCGGCCATGCAGGCGGCACAACCGACGCTGAAAATGTTTTCATCGCTGGCGAGAATGGCCCGGAGCTGATTGTCGGCAAGCAGGGGAGCACCGTTTTCCCGACCGAAGAAACCGACCGCATCTTGCAAGCTATTTCTGGCATAAGTTTGGACATCCCGGACAGATCTTCCCCGGAGTCTATGCTTTCCGGCATCCTCTCGAAAGCCTATGACGTCGTATCCGGCAAAAACTCCGACCTGTCCGCAATCGACGCCGCCTATACTGGCGTTGAAAGCAGCGTTGCCCGCCCGGCGGCGGCCTACAGCAGCGTTTTGGATTCGGCACCGCTCAACGTACAGCCTGCCGCGAATGCTGCGGTATCGGGCGCACAGAGCAGCCAGAACGCACCCGGCGAGACCGTCAAGAAAATCATCCTTGAGCTTGTCGGAAAAGGCTCTGTGGAGGTTTCTGGCGGCTCTGGCAGCGGCATGACCGAAAACGATGTTCTGGAGCTGATTACCGACAACATCAAGCCTGTTCTGATGGGCATTCTCAAACAGGAGATTTTTGAGGAGGGCCAGTTGTCGTATGAGTATTAAATATCAAATCTGGTTCACTTGGAACGCCGAACGCGAAAAAATCAGGCTGCCCGTGCTGCCTGAAAAATTCAACGTCAAGAACGGCTCCAATAACCAGAGCATTGACCTTACCGGGCTTGGAGAAATCACGATCATGCAAAGCCGCCCGGCCCTGCAGTTCAGTTTTTCCAGCTTTTTCCCGGCGGGCTATTTCCCCGGCATCAAGTCCATCATCACCGTGCCGCCTATCCTCTACATCCGTATGATCGAGCGGTGGAAGAAAAGCAAAGTGCCGATTCACTTTATCAGTACCGGGAACTATATCAACCTGTACTGTACCATCGAAAGTTTCAACTACTCCGAAAGCGGCGGCGACGTGGGCACGTTCTCCTACGACATCACTCTCAAGGAGTACAGGGAAGTTTCCTTGAAAGCAGTTTCGGTTGATTCTTCCCTCATTGCCACTGTGCAGAACACCACGGCCCGCGTTGACAGCACGTCCACCCCAAAGACCTACACGGTCAAAAAGGGGGACTGCCTGTACAACATCGCAAAGTCTGTCTATGGCGATGGTGCAAAGTATTCCAGCATCTACACCGCAAACAAGTCCCTGATCGGCAGCAACCCGAATCTGATCCGGCCCGGGCAGGTCTTGAAGATTCCGTAAAGGAGGGAGCTGCACATGGCAAAAATCCAGTTGCTTTTGATTCAGGGCGACACCACAACGGACATGACTGCCCTTGTGAAGTCCGTCCACTGGAAAGGCCGCAAGGGCAGTTCTGCCCGCACTCTGACCGTGACCATGATTGACGACAACGGCTACAAACACGCCCGCAGCGGTATTGACGTAGAAGACGGCAACCAGTGCGTTTTCTATGTGGATGGACAGGAACGCTTTCGCGGCATCCTGCTGAATCAGGGTCAGAGCAGCAAAAAGCAGCTCAAATACACCGCCTACGATAACGGCATCTACCTTGCCAACAACAAGGACACCTTTGTCTACAAAAACAAAACTGCCGATGAAGTCTTTACCGACGTCTGCTCTCGTTTTGGCATCCCGACCGGGGACATCGCAAAGTGCAGCTACAAAATCCCGGAGCTTACCAAGAGTAAAACCACCGGGCAGGACGCCGTGCTGGACGCTTTAAGCCTTGACTATAAGGCAACTGGCATCCGGCACTATGTCAACAGCGACGGCGGCAAGCTCTCCCTTTTGCAGCGCAAAGATCAGGTTATTTCCTTTGTTGTCGATGGGGAAGCCAACCTGTATGACTACTCCTACACAAAAAGCATTGAGAACATCAAGACCCGCGTCAAGATGATCTCGAAAGAGGGAACGACCATCGCAGAAAAGACGAACGCCGATCTTGAAAAAAAGATCGGCATTTTCCAGGAAATCCAGCAGCCGGACGAATCGCTCACCAAAGCGCAGGTGACTGACCTTGTGGGCAGCGTCCTTAACACGCTGGACAAGCCAGAGGAAACGCTCGACCTCAACGTCTTGGGCGACGCTGACGTCATATCCGGCAAGGCAATTCTGGTGCGCATCCCGCATCTGAACATGAACCGAGCCTATTATGTGGACGACGATGACCATTATTTTGAGGACAATCTGCATACCATGAGCGTGACCCTCACCACGGCGGCAGAAATCAAAGAACAGGAGGACAAAGCCAATGGCTGAAACCAGCTTGAAGCAGATGTTCCAGAGCATGATACCTGCTGGCTCTGCCATCCTGCAAGGTACCGTCACAAAGGCAGATCCCTTGGAAATCACTGCCGAAAACGACAGCAAGCTCATTATCTCCGGCAATCAGCTTATCGTGCCTTGGCACCTCACTGACTATACCACCCACGCGGACTATATGATGGGGGATAAGGGCGAGCTGCGGGATGAAACCTACACGAAAGTTGACGGCGGCCATCTGCACGTCGATTCTCGCGGCGGAAACACATCTGAAGTTAAGCACAAGCACTACATCGAAAAACTGAACGCCTACAAAATGACCCTGAAAGTCTATAACCACCTGCAAAAGGACGATAAAGTCTACCTGCTTTCGCTCTGCAACGGCAAGGTCTATTACGTCCTTGACCGCGTCGCGGGGCAGGTAGCAGGAAAGGACATCTGAAATGGCCGTTTATATCCCTATCAACATAGCAGGTGTACAGGACGCGCAGGAAAAGCCGTCCAAAACGTACCGCCTTGACCTTGACGCGGGGAGAATTGTCGGCTTTGTGGACAACCTCGAAGCCGTGCAGCAGGCCATCCGAAAAGCCATCATTACCCCGCGCTTTAAGTGCCTGATCTATGATACCCAATACGGGAGCGAGATCGAGGACGCGGTCATTGCAAAGGACGCCAGCCGTGAGTATGCCGAATCCGTCATCGAAGGATTTGTCAAAGACGCGCTGGCCCCGGACACCCGCATTCTCGAATGCCACGACTTTTCGATTGAGTTTGAAAAAGACCACGCGAATATTGAGTTCACGGCTGACACCATCTACGGCGAAACCAAAATTGAGGAGGTGATCTAATGAGCAAATCCTATCAGGAAATCTTGGATGAAGCCTTGAGCAATGCGCCGCCGGGCATTGACACCCGACAGGGCAGCATCTACTACGATTCTATTGCCGGCATCTGCCTGACCATCGCGCGGCTTTATGCGGACATTGAAACACAGGGCAGGCTTGTGACCATTGTCCGTGCAATCGGGGACGAACTGACCGAAAAGGCGGCAGAGTACGGCATTACCCGTCACCCGGCCGCCCCTGCAAAGTATCATTTCACCTATGAGGGAGAAAAGCCGCCTGTCGGCGAACGCTTTTATAACGACGGAGCTTATTTTGTTCTCATGTACAGCGAAGATGGCTACTACTACCTGCAGGCGGAAGTGGCCGGAGCCGCGTCGCTTATTAGCAGCGGAACGGCAGCCATCCCCGTGAATGAGATCGCGGGTATGACTGCTGCAACCTTTGGCGAGCTGATCGAAAGCGGCACTGAAGAAGAGGACGACGACAGCCTGCGCACCCGCGTGCAGGAGAAAATAGCTGGCCCTGCCGAAAACGGCAACAAGCAGCACTACAAATCGTGGTGCGAATCAATTGACGGCATCGGCCATGCCCGCATTTATCCGCTTTGGAACGGCCCGAACACGGTCAAAGCTGTGCTGATCGATTCTGCCGGCCGCGCCTGTTCCAGCGAAAAGGTCAAGGAAGTACAGGACTACATTGACCCGGCCACGCGCGGCTATACCGCCAACGTGGACGGCTACACCTACACCGTCGGCGACGGAACGGGGGATGGCGTTGCAAACCTTGGCGCACATTTCACCGCCGTTTCTGCCCGTGAATTGAGCATCAACATTTCTTTTACGGCTGATCTTGCCAGTGGCTACACAAAGGACATCGCCAAAAGTCAGGTAAAAGAAGCCGTGGCTGCGTACATCGAAGATCTCGCGCTGAACGTTGCAGCCGCCGAAGATGTTATCATCCGCGCCGCCCGCATTGGCGCAATCATCATTGAGCAGGACGCGGTGCTGGACTACTCCGACCTTACCATCAACGGCGGCATAAGCAACATCGTTCCCGGCGATAATGCTATCCCCGTTCTGGGGGAGGTGACCGTTTCTTGAGATTCTACGGAAACCAGTTCGGCAGCAGCTATGAAGAGCTGATCTCCTACTACCCGCGCTACTACCGCGACGTTTTAGAAATGGTCGCCATCCTCAACGCACAAGGAAAGCTGCTGGACGACGCGAAAGCCCAGATCGAGCAAAACTACCTGAACAACTTTATCGAATACATGGACGAAGCTGCCATTTCAGACCTTGAGGAGTTTCTTGAGATTCACAATGACGGCACAAAAACGCTCGACGAGCGGAAGAAAATTGTCAAGCCTTACTTTGCAGGCTTTGGCCGCATATCCTCGACCACCATCAAGGAAATGATAGCAGCCTACTCCGATGCCACAGCAGATGTCCGGCTTGAGCCGTTCGACGAAGCCGGGAACAATATGCTCTATATCGACCTGACCTGTGGACAGGGCGCGACCGTCCTTATCAACGACGTTTTGAATATGCTCTCCAAAAAGATACCTGCTCACATCATGTACAGGCTATTTTTGCGCTATACGTCGTCGGCCGCTCACTCCTACATCGGCGCGGGCTACCACGGCACGGCCCAGCGCGTGGCCGTGCCCATCGTGGGCAAGCTGTGCCCCCGCGAGCTGCTTTCCACCACCTACGCGAAAGCTGGGCTGTGGGGCATCCGGCAGCAAGAAGCCGCTCGAATCGCTGGCACCCTGCGACCGAAAGACCACAAGGCCGTCACATACGCCCCGGCGGGCTGCGCCGCCTACCGTATGCAGATGGCAGCATACATCAAGGGCGACATCCGCCCGGCAGACCATACCGCAACAGCCCCGGCCCCGGTGGGCGTGGCGGCTTTCCGGCAGCAAATTGAAATCAAAATTGGAGGTAACACATGAGTTGGAATAACAGTCTGTATACCAACATCGGCACGAACATGATGTCCGAAGTGCTTTCCGGCGCGACCATGACGATCACCAAAGCCGTGGGCGGCGCAGGCACTACGGCCGCCGAATCGCTGGCCGCGCTGACCGACGTAAAAGACCAGAAGCAGACCCTTAAAATCCTTGGCATCGAGGACGCGACCGACAGCACCGGCAACGACGCTGGCAAGCGCATCAAAATCCAGATCACCAATGAGGACGTGGAAACCGGGTACATTCTGCATCAGGTCGGCATCTACGCAAAGCTGGCAGACGGCGACGAAACCCTGCTGATTATTATGCAGGACGACCGCGGCGTGGAAATCCCTTCCCACACGGAAAACAGCGATTTTGAGATTGAGCTTTACGGCATTATGGCAATCTCGAACGTTGCCAACATTTCCGTGACCGTTGACCCGAACGCCGTTGCATCCGTGGCGATGGTGAACAAGCAGATTGCGCAGGTCAACACCAAGATCGACAAAGCCAAAGAGGATTTGCAGAAGGAAGTGCAGGAAACCTATCTGCCCCTGACCGGCGGCGAGCTGAAAGGCCCGCTGGTTATGCCCGGCGGCGGCACTGCCCTTAGTATTGAGGACAACGCCGCAACGCACAACATGGTCTATCGCGGCAAGGCACTGGGCACCAGCGTCACGAGCGAGCAGTGGGCAGCCATCAAGGCGGGCACGTTCAAAGACCTGTATCTTGGTGACTACTGGTCTATCGGCGGCGTGGACTACCTGATCGCCGCCTTCAACTACTGGCTTACCTGCGGTGACACTGCCTGCGGCACGAACCATCTGCTTGTTGTGCCGCGGAACAATCTGTACACCTACAAGTTCAATCCGACCAACACGACCGAGGGCGGCTACGTTGGCTCTGACCTGTACAAAAACGGTCTGACGCAGGCAAAGACCACCATCAACAGCGCGTTTGGCTCCGCGCACATCCTGAGCCATAGGCAGTATCTGGTGAATGCCGTCACCAACGGAAAGCCCACTGGCTCCGACTGGTACGACAGCACGGTGGAGCTGATGAACGAGAACATGGTCTATGGTGGCAGACAGTTCAGCCCCATGCCGGACGGCACTGACCCGTGGAACACCTGCCGTAACTACACCATCGACAAATCGCAGCTGCCTTTGTTCCACCTCGCCCCGTGGCTGATCTGTAACAGGAACTGGTATTGGCTGCGAGACGTCGTCTCGGCAGCCTATTTCGCGCGTGTCGACAGCCACGGCTATGCGGCCTGCTACGGTGCCAGCAACGCCGGTGGCGTTCGTCCCGTCGTCGGGCTGATCGGCTGATCGAACATCCTGCGGGCTTGTACCGCAGGATTGAGACAGCACGGAAGGAAGTAAAAAAATGTCCATCCCAAAGCATGAACGTGCGCCGTCGCGCCTTGACGCACAGCACATGGCCCGGAAGATCAGCATGGAGATCACAACGGAGCTGGCCCGGACGTTCGGCTACAGCAAGGCGAAGTTTGAAAAGCGCGTCGAGACCATGACAAAATATCTGCCGCCCGGCCCCGACCGGGAGCAGGCGGCGGCGCAGATTCGAGAGCAGGAGCAGGGTTTCAACCTGTGGCTGATCGAGCAGGAACGTCGGAGGATGCACGATCTTTCCCGTGAAATTCCTCTGCACCTGCGGGCTGCAAATTCCATCTGGCCCAGTTGCCAGATGGAGCTTGACGCGCGGCGGCTTGAGCTTGATAAAGCCATTGCCGCCTGCTGGAAGCTACAGGACGAATTGCAGTATGTGGCCGAAACCATCCCGGCAGATTTCAACAAATACACGGGCATTGTGCTTGAGATCGACAAGCTGGTGGCCTACATCAAGAACCTGCGAAAATCCGACGCGAAACGCTTCAAAGCAGCGGTACAGGCCGCTGCAAGTCCGAAAAAATAAACACCTTGGGGCAACCTTTGTACGTCGTCTCGGCAGCCAATTTCGCGAATGTCAACAGCAACGGCAATGCGAACTGCAACGATGCCAGCAACGCCAATGGCGTTCGTCCCGTCGTCGGGCCTTTGGATTTCACAACTGCACATGATGGGTAAAATTCCCGGTGCAGCTCTGCGAAAGGAAATGCTGTCCCTTCGTGGCGCAAGCCACGATAAAGCCCCGAAAGGGCATCAACAGCGATGCTCCCGGTTACGACCGATGGAGCTGCCACGCTGTTTTTTTATTTTCTATGACAAAATTTGAGGACGCAAATTTTCTGTACGAAGCAGGAACCAAAGCAATCAAGCCGTCACCGTACAAGTACGGCACACAGCTTTTTGAGATGAACCACCTGCTTGAAACGGCAAAGCTCCAACGGGCTTTCCAGACGGGAACCTATGAGCCGCAGCCGGGCGTAAAGTTCGAGATCAAGGAGCGAGGGCATGAACGCTTTATCACCAGCACAGCAACGGCGGACAAAGCCGTGTCGCACCTGACCTGCGACGAGTATCTAACGCCGCTGCTGGCAAAGTACCTGCAATACGACAACTCCGCATCACAAAAGGGCAAGGGCGTGGCATTTCACCGCCACCGCTTCAAAATCCACCTGCGGCAGTATTATGAGCGGGAGGGCACAAATGAGGGCTATATCCTGTTTTCTGATTTTTCCGGCTACTATGCAAACATTTTGCACGATGTTGCACTTGCCCAACTGGAAAAGTATCTGGCGCGGGAAATTGCAGACCCGGCAGAGCTTGCGCAGGTCATGGGCGTTCTGCGGGTCACGTTCAAAACCTACGAATTGGACGTTTCAAGATTCTCCGATGAAGAAATTCAGAGAATGTACCGGGAAAAGGTTAGTTCCACGCTCAATCTTGGCGTTCCTGCATCCGCCCTGACCGGGCAAAAAATGCTGCGCAAGGGCGTGGACATCGGAAACCAGATCTCGCAGAACACGGGCGTTTTTGTGCCGGTGCCGATAGATAACTACATCAAAATTGTATGCGGCATCAAAGAAGCCGCCCGATATTCGGATGATTTCTATATGGTCGCCCGCACAAAGGAAGAACTGCATGAGGCTATGGCGGGAGTACGCCGGGAAGCAGCAGATTTGGGCCTTATCATCAACGAAAAGAAAACCCACATCTGCAAGCTAGGCGGCAAATACCGCCACCTGCAAATGCTGTATTCCTTGCACCCTGACGGTGAGATTACCTGCAAGATCAACCCGAAAGCTATTACCCGCGAACGCCGAAAGCTCAAAGCCTATAAGCGGCTGGTGGATAATGGCCGAATGGAATACCGAGAAGCTGAAAACAATTTCAAATCATGGATTTGCGCCAACTATAAGTTTATGAGCAAGCAGCAAATCCGCAACATGACAGCACTCTTTAGAGAGCTGTTCGGAAAGGACATCACATGGAAAAAGAAAAGCGGACATGGACGGTTACGCTGGCTGATGGGGCAAAAATCGAGGGCTTGACCCTCAACAGCGGCGCGAACACGTTCCACTCTGAAACCGAGATCACCCCGGAAATGTTTGACGGCAACTTGTCGGAGGTGCATATCTCCGCCAGCGACGGCGATATGACCGGGTGCGCCTACCCGGACACCCTGCACGATGCAGAGCTTGTGCAGATCATGCAGCCCGCTGACACCCCGGACGGTCAGTGGGCTTTCATTCTGCGCGAGATTCCGGCAGACCAGCTTTTCATGGCAAAGATTCAGGCGCAGCTTGATTTCCTTGCCATGAGCGCAGATGTTGATTTGGAGGATATGTGACATGGAAACCAAACACAGCAAGAAATTCAATGACATCAAGTTCTACTACGATCACCACATTTGGAGCAAAGCGACCGTGAAGAAGGCTTGCAAAACTGGCCGCATCACCGCCGCCGAGTATGAGGAAATCGTAGGTGAACCGTATGCAGCATAAAAGCTGGCCCGCCCTCTGCGAAAGCCTGCTGGACAGACTGGAAGCAGCAGGGGAGCCGACCACCACGGAGCGGGCCGAATTTGGCGTGCTGATGGTGGATTGCTGCATGAAAGACTGCGGCGCAGACCTGCGGCCCAAATCCGAACAGATGGGAGGTGAACCGAAATGAGCCTGAAAGCCATCTGGGAAGCATGGGGGCCTGTCATGGTCACGCCGGCCGTCATCGTCCTGCTGTCCCTTGTCGAGATCGCACCCATCAAGATCAATCCGTGGTCGGCTATTATGAAGTTTTTGGGCAGCCGTCTGAACTCCGACGTCACGGCCCGCCTTGACACGATGCAGCAGTGCCAGACCGAAACACGCCAAAGGCTGGACGAGCATATCGAAAAGGACGACGCCCAGACCGCCAGCCTTTGGCGAACCCAAATCCTACGTTTCAATGATGAACTGCTGCATGACCGGCGGCATACAAAAGAACACTTTGACGAAATCCTTGGCACGATCAAGGACTACGAGGGCTACTGCTCCACGCACAAGAATTTCCCGAACGGCAAGTGCGTCCATGCCATCGACAACATCAACCGCGTATATGACGAGCTTTTAGAAAGTCACGATTTTCTGTGAAAGGGGCTGATTTTATGAGCATCGTAACATATAAGCGCGGGGACACCACCGCGCTGACCAAAAATTTTACCCGCGACGAGTTCGAGTGCCAGTGCAAAAAGTGTGAAGCCCAGATGATCGACACGGAGCTTGTGGAAAAGCTGCAACGCATCCGGGACGTGCTGGGCGTCCCGCTGAAGATCACGTCTGGCTATCGCTGCGTTGTCCATAACGCAAGCAAGGCCGTACAGGGCAGCCGTACCAGCAAGCACCTGTATGGCTTTGCGGCAGACTGGCGCACCCTCAACCGCACCGTCAACCCGGTCGCGCTTGGCATCATCGCACAGGCGGTCGGTTTTGGCGGCATCGGCATCTACTGGCACCCCAAAGCGGCCATGTGCCACGCGGACACCCGCGCAGGCAAGGCAACGTGGCTTTGCACGTCGCCGGGGGTCTACCCCTCGACCACATACAACGCCTTTATTCTGCCCACCATCCGGCAGGGCAGCACCGGGGCCGCCAACCGTTCCGCAATCATCCTGCTGCAAAAGCTCCTGAAGCTCAAAGAGGACGGAAATTTCGGGCCTGCTACCACGCAGGCCCTTATTTATGCCCAAAAGCAGCACGGCTTGACCACTGACGGTGTTTGCGGCCCTGCGAGCTGGAAAGCTCTTTCGGGGGCCGACAAGTACCTGAAAAAGCTGTGAGGTGACACCCATGCAGGAAGTTCACATCAACGTCAACCCCACCACACGCCACCAGCGCAAGAGAAAGGGCACACAGCGCGGTTTTATGGATAAAGCCGTAATCTATTGCCTTTTCATGTGTACCGTGCTGGACGCCGCGATTCTGGCCCTCTACTGGCACAGTGTCACGGCCCCGGACAGTCTGGCTATTGCTGCAATGGCCGCCCCTTGGATGGTCGAGTTTGGAGCGATGGCAACCATCAAGAAGCACAAGATCACAACCCCGGCCGACGACAGCCAGCCGGACGATGAAAACAAAGGAGAATAATCATGGACGAATTTCTGAAAGTCGCTATTACCGCCTGCATCCCCGCCTTTACCGTCATTTTCGGCTGGGGCGTTAACAAGGCCGCCAGCATCGCCAACAGCTATGTGCATAACCAGTTTGTGCAGCACTGCATCCAGAACGCCGCCAACGCGGTTTTTAATGCCGTGTCCGACGTCAACCAGACCTATGTTGACAGCCTGAAAGAATCCGACAAGTTCAACGAAGCGGCCCAGAAGCGGGCCTTTGCCGACGCTCTGGCGACCGCGAAGAAGTCCCTCACCACCGAAACGATCTTGTTCATCAAGGAGACCTTTGGCGACGTGGACGCCTACCTGACCCCCATGATCGAAGCTCAGGTGCGCAGCCAGAAAACCTATATGTGATGTTCGCCTGACGCCGCGAAAACATACCATTTTCGTGAGGTGCCGAAAATGGTCTTAAACGCGCTTTTTACAAAAAGTCAGCGTAAAATCAGCGCAAATTGCGCGTTTTGCGCGTATTAAATGCGCGCCGCGCGATTTTGTGCAGTTACCGTGCGATTCCTGCCCGCTTGACACCCGGCCAAAATCTGGGTAAAATAGGGCCACTTGAAAGGCTCCGGCCTTTGTAGAGAGCGGTGCGCCCGGTCTGGGCGTCCCGTTCTTGATTTTCTTCATTTGGCCGCCACGGCAGCACAAAATCCCCTGATTGGACCGAAGCCCAACGCACCGCGCCGGGTACATCGTAGGCAGACCGGGGGATTTTTTATTTGCAGCTTGATTAAAACTTGCTTAGAACTTGCTTAATACTCAACAAAGCAAAGGCCCATCTTTGAGCATTTTTCGCTCGTAGATGGGCCTTTTTTCTTTTGCACATTTTGTTATCGCACCTGTTGACTTTCAAGCAAAATCGGAGGATAGTATTCTTGTAAGGCAGAGATAAAATCTCTTACAGAAAGGAATGAGGTGAATGGACTTGAACGTAAGTGAAGCACTTCTCCGGGCCATCTTGGTTCTGATCAAGAAGTGCGAAACCCTTGACGAGCTGCGCGACGCTGTCGAGGAAATCGTTGGTGAGGGCAAATAAAAAGAGCGGTGCCGCCCTAAGACAACCGCTCTAAACGCCCCACGATGAAGGCGGATCGGAAGCATTACTCCGACCGCCTTTATTTTATTACATCTAGCTTTTGAAATCAAGATGTTTTTTCACATTTTGCGCCGAGTTATCAACACAAATGAGAGCAAATAATATTATCATTGCTGTTGACGAACTCGCAAATAAGAGTGATAATATACTTGTAAGAACGAAGTACGCAACACAATATTGATTATGTTTCGGAGGTATTCACCATGAAGAAGTTTGAAGTCGGCCACGTCTACTTTGACCAGTACGCTTGCGACCATGAAACCATTTCCACCATCAAGATCATCAAGCGCACCCCAAAGACGGTCGTCTTTGAGCGCAACGGCAAGACCCGCCGCGCAAAGCTCTACGAGGACAGCAACGGCGAGTATATCATCCCTGACCACTATTCCATGGCCTGCGTCTACCGCGCAGAGCGGGAGCTGCTGGACGAGGAGCCGGAGCAGCCCGCCACCGCCCCTGCCGAGCAGGAGCAGCCTGCCGCAGCGGATAACACCATCCGTTTCCCGGCTGCTGCACAGGCTCCCGCCGCTGGCTACTCTGTCGCTGGCCCGCTGGTTGACTACACCATGCGCGAAATGGTGCTTTCCATCTTTGACAAGAGCGACCTGCGGGCAAAGGAACTGGACTTCCTTGCAGCCCTCACCGACCGCGCCAGCAGCGTGGCCCGATAAGGGCCGCTGCTGGGCCTTTTGGCAGCGGCTTTTCTTTTGCCCCATATACTCACAAATGAGAGTAAAAATGTTATCTTGCCTGTTGACTTGCTCCCATTTGTGAGTGATAATATAGACACAAGGGAACCACAAACACACATCAAAGAGCATTTGGAGGTATTTACCATGACTAAGTTCACCGACGGCAAGCAGATCGCAACCATCACCATGACCGACAACAACACCGGCTGTGACTACTAAAACGAGTTTTTCGAGGTCGGTGGCCTGAAGCTCAACGAAGAGCTGAACGCCTACGAGGTCGAGGACGTCACCTACCTAACCGACTACGCCCAGAGCTATGTTGATGGCACGAACCCCGACGTCGATTACACCGAAGACGAAAACGGCAACGTCATGGACACCCACACCACGCTGACCTACACCATCGAAAGCCTGTAAGGAGGGCAAGACCATGAGAGAAGCTAAAGAGATCGCCGCAGACATCAACGCCGCCGATACTTGGGAGCCTGAACTTTGCGCGGAGCTGTGCGAAGCGGCCGGCATGACCGCCGAATGGGAAGCGGCTGGCCCGGACGACTTTGAGCGCGTCCTGTTCGATGCAGCCGAAAAGCTGGGCGTCGAAATCATCTGACCAGCAGCACGACAAAGGCCCGGTAAACCGCGATTTGCGGCACCGGGCCTTTTCTCTTTACTTTTTCAGCTTGACGGCTGTTCCCATGGAGTATGTGTAGCTGGTTTTCATGCCGAAGCCGACGTTCTGGAAGCGAACTCCGATTATGGCATCAGCTCCAACCTTTTCACCTGCGCGTGTCAGATCGGCCACGAGAGCGGCGTTCACATTTTCGCCTACGACGGAATAGTCACCGTTCCGGCACTTTACCATTTCTTTCATGCTTGGCCCGTCCGCAGCGGTAGCGACCGTCACAAGGCCGATATATTCGGCGATCTCGACGCCCTGCAAAGTGTCCGTTGTTGTAATGAGCATGATATGTTCTCCTGTCTGTGGCGGGCATTTCTGCCCTGTATTATTCCGCGCCGTCGGCGCGATGCGACTTGATGAAATCGGCCATAGCCTTTTTGATAACCGCGTTGGGCGACATTCCAGCAGCTTTGCAGGCGTCCTTGAACTCTGCCGCAAACTCCCTGCGCACCTTGGCCCCGACGATCATCATGTTTTCTTTGTCCCATTTCGCGCTGGCCCTTTTCTGCGATTCGTAAATCACGAAAAGCACCGCCTTTCTTTTGCTTAACAGTATAACGCGACGAAAGCCCATTTGCAACGTGGGAAATGTGTCGTTTTTCGTTGACACTGGACACAAAAACTGCCGAAACGCACCCGGAAACATTGATGTTTTACCTGTTGGAATCTCTGTTCAACAGTAGGACAATAAAGGCACAGCAAGGGAAGCACGACCGGAAGGCAAGGGGCGAAGTATGAGCCGGGAACGCAGTAAGTCGTGAGCGCGTGCTAAGTCAGTAGCCCACTTCCCGCACTGTTTTGGAAATCTGGGCAGCAGAGCAGACCGTCCAGAATTTCCAAATTTTTTTGAATATTATCTTTTCGCGCCTGTTGACAAACTCACAAACGAGAGTGATAATATAATCACAAGATGATTTACAGCTCACAAAGGAGAGAACGCAACATGAAACGCTATAAGGTCACTGTCTACAACAAGGTTGAGAAAATCTGGGATGAATACGAAGTCAACGCCATCGACCCGGTGGACGCACGGAATGTGACCGTTCAGCGGCTGATTGACGAAACCGGGCACGGTCTGGACGTCTACGAGCTGACCGATGTTCGAGAGGTAAAAGAGTAAGGGAGGACAAAGCAATGCTGGACAAGAATGGTATCGAGATCAAGACCGGGGACATCGTGAGAATCACCGGCGCATACTTCAAAACCGACAACGCGCTCTATTTCGTGGAGCACAGCGACGGAGACCCCGACTGGTGCGGCAAAGACCATTGTCTGCTGAAGATCAAGCGCAACGGCGAACTGAGCAAGGCCAAAAATGCCGTCTGCTTCTGGCCGATCATGGTCACGGTCAACGGCTACGAGAAGTACACCACCGCAAAGCTGTGGAACAAAGAACATGCACAGATCGAGATCGTCGAGGGCATCGACAAGGCCCACATCGCCGAATATTTCCGCAGCCAGTCACAGCAGTGCGACAAGTGGATTGAGCGGTACTCTTGGGACTTTGGCGAGAATAGCCGCTCTGTCAACGACCAGAAGCAGTACAAGGCGTTTTATGATTCCGTCGTGGCAAGATTGGAGGGCTAAATCGTGAAAAAGAAAGTATTGAAGCCTTGCCCTTTCTGCGGGCAGGAGCATACGACCATCACTGAATCTAATACTGAGGGCATTCGGATTAGATGTCCGAAATGCAATATCACATTTACCCGCGATTTTTATGAACATCGCGGGGAATTGGGCAGGCAACGAACTATTGAAGCGTGGAATACTCGCCCTGAATAACCCCGCCTGATGATGGCTACATGGCAGCAGCCGAAACGCTCCACCCGGAGCGTCGCGGGAGCCAACCGCAAGAAAGGAGCATCCACATGAAAGCGAAAACCTACATTCTGCAGGCCGGGTTCCTGCCCATCGGTCAGACCGACGTGACAGGCTGGCGCACCTATTCTTTCCACACTGGCCAGGGAGCCTACGACAACGCCGTGGCCGCCTACCGCAGCGAGATGAACCGCAACAAGAACCCGAATGTCAAGTATCACATCGTCAGCGCACATGACACCACCCGCAAGGACACCTATGTCCCAGTGTTCGGCTTTAAGAGCGCAGCCTGCACCCTTTAACTTGCCGGTAACTTGCCAGCAGGCCCGAAATATCATAATAAGGCGGTGAAAGATTGAACTATAAATACATCTGGGCGTGGGAAATCCTCAAAGGAACGACCAGCGCGGACATCGTGCGCGGCATCGTTTCACTTGCCCGGGAAGAAAACGCCCCGGCCCGGGCCATCATGCGGCTGCATGATGGCCGCTGGCTGACCCTCGAAGACCTGTCAAACGAAGAGCTTGTGCAGCAAATTGAGGATGAAGCAAAAACAATGATGTAACGTCAAACCACCACAACCCGATACCCTATCCATACATCTGTCAGAATCTGGTGCTGGTACTGGTGGTACTTAAAGGTTATATCAATTTAATCTAAGAAGGAGAACGTAAAGGTTACGATAAAGGGAGAACCCGCAATGAATGACCTGACCATTTTTGAAAACCCAGAATTTGGACGGCTCCGGGGTTTGAAGATCAGCGGTGAGCCTTGGTTCGTCGGAAAAGACGTGGCCGCCGCTTTGGGCTATGTTGATACAGCGCAGGCCATAAGAAAGCACGTCGATGATGAGGACAAAGGGGTCGTTGAAGCGACAACCCCCGGAGGAAAGCAAAAAATCACCACCATCAACGAAAGCGGCCTGTACAGCCTGATGCTGAAAAGCAAGCTCCCCGGCGCGAAGAAGTTCAAACGCTGGGTGACGTCCGAAGTCTTGCCCAGCATCCGCAGAGCCGGGGCCTATGCCATGCCGGCAGCCGCACCCGCAGATGACGCCATGTTTGAAAGGCTCTGGGCCGAATTGGAGCGAAGACAGAAATTCAACAGCTACGTCGGGAAGTTCTGCGACTATTTCGGCTGGAGCCGCCGCTATTACCTGTCCGGGATGTACAACCTGATGAAGCGGGCAGGCTGCAACGTCGATGCACTGACCCTGCGGATGCAGGCCGCCACCCACGATTATGCAATGTCCACCGCGCAGGCGGTCATCATGGACGAGCAGGCATTTGAGCTGTTTTGCAAAATCGCAGAATACGGCATCCAGCGAAACCACATCCCCAAAACCATGGAGGAAGCATTTTTATGAACAACACCCTGACCGCCTTGAACAACTACCTGTTTGAAGAGCTGGAACGCCTGAACGATGATAGCCTGTCCCCGGAGCAGCTGAAGCAGGAGATCGACCGTTCCCGCGCCGTCACGCAGGTGTCACAGCAGATCGTAAACAATGGCAAGCTGGCCCTGTCGGCCATCCGCTGCGCCAATGAGTGCTTGGCCCCGAATGAAAAGCTGCCGCCCATGCTGGAGGTCGAAACCAATGCCCCGAAAGTATAAGCCGGAGGTACACGCCTTTATAGCTGCCCACGTCGCCGGGACGACCACGCAAGAGCTGGCCCGAATCACAAATGCAGCCTTTGGCACGAACTTCACGGCAGCGTCCATGAAATCCTACAAGGCGAACCATAAGCTGCGCAATGGCCGCGGTACAGGGCGGATCAAGGGCGCAGCGACCAAACGCTTCCCGCAGCAGGTCAAGGATTATGTCTTTGCCCACTACAAGGGAACAGGACACCGCCAGATGTGCGACCGGCTCTTTGAACAGTTCGGCATCCAGTACACGCCGGAGCAAATCAAGCAGTATTACGCCCGCCACGGCCTGAACAGCGGCCTGACCGGGTATTTTAAGAAAGGCTGCTGCCCATATAAGCCGCAGCCGGGAACACACGCACAGGGCTGTGAGAAAACATGGTTCAAGCCCGGATGCACCCCGCACAACCTGAAACCCATCGGCTACGAGCGCGTCACACAGGACGGCTATATCGAAGTCAAGGTCAGGATGAAGAAGTCCCGGCCGAACTGCAATGACAACTTTGTGCCAAAGCACCGGCTGATCTGGGAGCAGGCGAACGGCCCGCTGCCGCCGGGATATGTCGTCATCTTCAAGGACGGCAACAAGCGAAACTTTGCGCTGGACAACCTTGCAGCCATCACCAAAAAGGAACGGCTGGACATGAACCGTCACGATCTGTTCAGCAGCGACCCGCAGGCGACAGAAACCGGCATCCTGCTGGCCCGCCTGCGCACCACCATCCACCAAAAAGAAAAGGAGATCAAACATGGGTAAGCTGGTAGACGCTGAAATCACTCTGAAATATTCCAACGGTCAGTTGACCATCGCATCCACGCCGAACACCATCAAGGGCGACGGCCTTTTGACATACCTCGACTTGGCCGAATGTGCCATCATCGGGGCCAACTACAAGAACCTGAACGAAGCGATGGACATTGCTGCCGAACACGCATCCGCGATCATCGCGGCCACTATGCAGACCGCAGGCGACGAAAAGACCAGCCCGAAGATGGGAGCCATCGTCCACGCCGCGCAGGTTTCATCCTTTTACCTGCAATGCGTCATCCAGAAGCCGGACGCGCCTGCATCCAAAGGCAAGTTCTTTGCCAAAGAGGGCAATTTGTACGTCGGTGTCGATAACTCCGACGGCAACGCCTGGACGGAAGAGTTTTCCGACCGGCAGCAGCTTTTCCTTTGGTTTGCTGGCGCACCTTGCCACGACGCCCACGGGCAGGCCCTCAACGAGTGATATTCTATCCATAGCTCCGCAACACGGCGGGCAAATAAAAACGCGGCACAGAAGTCGCCAGACGCCCACCCGGCGGGCTAAAGCCGGGAGAAAGGACTTTCCACATGGAAAGCATGATTGACATCCTCTTTGACCAGCTCGTTGACAGTGACGCCGCATGGGACACCCAGCATGACAAGGCCACGCAGGACGCGCTTGCTGAACTCTGCGAAAAGCTCAACCTGCCCACCGTCCACGAAACCAAGCTGGGCGAGCTGATCAGCACCGAAGCCGTAGCACAGGCCCGCGCCGGATTCCGCGCTGGCTTTGTGGCTGCGATGAAGCTCTGCGAGGAGATCAAGAACAAGGCTGAGTAATCGGCCGCCACACCGGGACAAGCTCTGCAAACGTGGGGCTTGCCCTTTCTCTGAAAGGAGATCACAACATTGTCCAACAGAAAAGAACGCGCTTACAACGCTACCCGCGCCCATTGCTTTTATTGTGGCTGCATCGTAAATGCAATGAACTTCCACCTTAACCAGCCACAGCCGGGAGTTTACGTTGCAGCCTGCCCGGATTGCGCCCGCTTCAAAGGCTCTGACGATCTGGAAACTTTCCGCGCCAGACTGGAAAAGCTCTCCGAAAATTCTATTCAAGCCCGCCTTGCCCTCAAATACCGGGATGCACCTGCCCAGCAGGAGGACGATGCTGTATTGGAATCGAAATACCACCACAACAACAAGGTCACTTTCTATTTTGAGCGACACCCCACCCACCACTACGGCGAGTGATACGGTATCAATACCGTATGGATACATCTGTCAGAATCTGGTACTGGTGGTGGTAAAGATTATATTAAACTTAATCTTAGAAGAAGAAACGTAAAGGTTACTATAAAATAAAGCAGCCGAAAAAACATCGAGAAAAGTTTCCTTTGCTGTTGACTTACTCACAAATAAGAGTGATAATATAGTTACAGAATGAATCACAACTCACAACTGCGAAAGGAGAACACTATGAAAGCACTGAAAGAGCTTATGAACCGCCTGACCGCCGAGGGCCGCGACCTGTCCGAGCTGAAGCGCATGATCGACGATCTGGACGCCGCCGGAACCATGGACGAGATCAACTACTACGAGGGCCAGATCTACGGCGTTCTGGTGGGCCTGTCCATCATGGGTTACATCACCCCGGAGAAAGCCGATGAACTTCAGAACAGCGTTGAGGAAGATGCTGTTATCTAAGCTGCACACCGGGCAGGGGAGCCGCAAAGCCCCCGCAGCCCCGCTTACAGGAGGAAGAACCATGATGACCAATCTTTTCATGCTGGCCGGGTACACCCAGTATCAGGCCCAGTGCATTGCACCGTTCGGCTACGTCGTCGCCGCCGGGATTCTGGTGCAGGCCGTCGCCCCGGCCGTTGACCGCTACATCTACCGCCGCCGCTGGGAAGAAGTCCAGCAGCGGGAAGCGGCAGCGGCAGCAGCCCGCGCCGCTGAACAGCGCAAGGAAGCTCACCGCCGCGAGGTGATGGACTTCCTGCTGAACGAGGCCGCCTGATGGCCTGATTTTTTATGCCCTTATCGCTCATAAATAAGAGTGAAAAACACCAAACCAAAGCAAAAAACGCTCACAAACAAAAAAGGAGGTCTGTGAATGGACATCAACACGAAACTGAAAAAGCTGCTGGAAGATTCCGGCCAGCGGCAGGCAGAGGTGGCCCAGAAGTGCGGCTTGACCCCTGCCAACCTTAGCCGCGCACTGACCCGCGATCACAATCTGAACCTGTCCACGGCTCTGAGAATCGCCGACGGTATCGGCTTGGAGCTGCGCATCGAGGACGCCAACGGCAACCGCCACCCGGCAGCCGACCCGCAAAAGTTCGCGGAAGCCGCGGCTGATACGTCGCTGAACTGGGACGACGTGGAAGCTATTCTCAGTTCGCTGGGCTTTTATCTTGAATTCGACTGGAGGTAAACCACATGACCGACAAAGAAATCACGGAGCTGAACCTGAAAAGTGCCACCTACTACGGCGCACAGCTCCAGATGAACCACTTCACCGAAGAGCTGGCCGAACTCATTCAGGCCGCCGCCGAGGGCGACCCGCAGCACATCGCCGAGGAAATCGCCGACGTGGAAGTCATGGTCGAGCAGATGGAATATTTGCTTTCTCTCGATACGATCTACATTGAGAGCTGGGCAACGCACATCCTGCTTGCAAACGATATTGAATCCTGCATCTGGCATCTGGCTGCGCCCATCAAGAGCATCAACAAGCTGCGCCGTGTCAATCTGGCGACCGCCGCCGACCCGGATATGTCAAAAAGCGAAGTTCAGATCAAACGGCAAACCGCAAACCACGACCTTGAAACCGACATTGGAGAGCTGGTTTCCTATCTGAACTGGCTGGCCGGATGTTATAGCATCGCTGCCGAGGAAATCCGGGAAATCAAGTCCTACAAGGTGCAACGCACCCGCGACCGCATCGAACTTGAAACCGGCTCCATCTGCAAAAAAGTTGTTGACGACAAGGCGGCTGCACAGGCCCAGGATTTAGCCGACTACTGCAAACAGCAAACAGAGTGTGAACCCGGTGGCTGCATCTTTGCCACGACTGGCGAGGGCTGCATCTTATCTGATTATGTTCGGCCTGAACTTTGGCCCGATGCCATCGCCAAACAGCAGCAGGAGGGGCAGAAGAATGGATAAGCCCAAAAAAATCAAAATCGGCTGCTGTCCGTTCTGCGGCGGCAACATCAAGCGGGCCAACATGAAAGCCTTTTCCCGGCAAAGCCAGATTTACGGCTTCAACCTTGCGCTGGATGGCGTGGACGCCACATGGGGCGCACTGATCTATAACTTTTCCGCAGAGCTGGAATTGAGCGCAGAACAGACCGCAAAGCTCACCACGCTGGGCGAAGAATATGACAAGATGATTCGCTCTTTCCGGGAAGCCGACCTGCCGCCGGAAGAATTTGCCGAATACGTCGTTGCAAAGGCCGAGGAATGCAAGGCACGTCTGAAAGAAAGGTGGGGCTGATTATGGCACTGACAAAATTTGTGAACGTCTACAAATGCCGCCTTTGCGGGGAAATGTTTACCAGCAGCGGCACGAACAGCGAGATTGCAGCATGGAAAGGCACTCTCCATGAGATTATGAAAGCAAGCGGCCTTGATACGCCGTATTCAACGCCCGAAGTTACGCCGACCATGTTCGAGATGCACAGCTGCAAGAATGGCAGCTACGGCGTGGCAGACTTTCAGGGCACACGAAAGGCGGCCGACAATGATGCAAGCCTGTGAGCAGCTCTCTTTATTCTCCATCGTCCCGCAGGCGGCCCGGACGGCCATCTGCTGCATGGATGGGGAGTGCAAGGCTGCTGCGCCTGCCGAAAGCTGGATGGCTGACCTTGTTCCCGGTGGGGAATATGCGATCAGCATCGCGGGACACACGCTGGTTTTGAAGCCTGTGCCCGGTACGCCTGCCGGCATCCAGCGGGGGCACGAATACTATCACTACACCATCGGCCCGCGCCTGTACGCGGGGACGTTTGTCGGGAGGATGCAGCATTGAGAAGCCTTGAAGAAATCGACCACGACCTTGAAATCGCATACGCAGACATGGCGAACTTTCTTCACGGTCGCTTCCCAATCTCCCCGGTGCTGGAAGATGACATCCACGAGCTGCGGAATGAACGCGCCGCCGTCGTCAAGGCCATGCAGGACGCTGGCCTGATGCGGTATGAGGTCTGCATACTGCCGAAGCCGGAAAACACGTCCAGCTATTGCGCAGCGTTCTATAAGATCACAGCAACAAGCAAAGATCAGGCTTTCGAGCATGGCAAGGAAACCTTTATCCGTGGCTTTGCAAACTGCGGCGTCACTGCCGAAGATTTTGACGCAGGATATGACATCGGCGTCACGAAAGGAGAAAAGATTGAATGAAAGCACACGTTTCAAACGGCTGCAAGCCCTGCCCGTTTTGCGGCGCACCTGTCACGGTGCGCCTTATGAGAAAAGGCCCTGACTTCATCGCCTGCACCAACAAGCGGGAGTGCGGCGCGATCGTCAGCTTTAACAATACCCCGTGCGACTGTTTCGGGGCATCTCCGGTGGACTACTTCAACAGGAGGGCCAGCGATGAGCAACTATCTGAATGACCGCCCGGACGATGACCGCCGCCTTGTGACGGAAGTCTGCCCCAACTGCGACAACGAGGTCACAATGGTCTGGGACGTCGAGCAGAACGGCTACAAGGCCACCTGCCCATACTGCGGCGGCCGCCTGATGCTCTGCGATGAATGCCAGCATCCAAACGGCGTATATTCCGACGACTGCGATTATGACGCCCTGACCCAAAGCTGCCGCTATAACTGCGCTGCCAACTATCTGGAAGCTGAAAAAGTGGTCAAGCTCCTGTCCCAGTTCTGCAAGGGACGGACGCAGCAGGCGGCACGGCTGAAGCTGCACTCTGCCTGCATCGGCTGTGGCTATGAGCCGCTTTGCTCCAAATGGAGCGGCGCAAACACGCCCATTATGTGGAGCTTCAAGGAGGATGCGAATGGATGATTGTATCGAGCGGGAGCCGCTTCTGAAAGCGTTCAAAGAAAAGTGCTGCCAAGACTGCCCCGGTGGATACAGTCACCAGCAGTGCCACAGTTGGTGCGACGCAGCAAGCGAAATCGAGATGATAGAAAATGCGCCTGCGGTCAACAATACGCCGCAACAGTGGCAGAATTCCAGGCTGCACCCGCCGACAGAAGCGGATGCGGATAGGACGGGCGGCATAATCGTTTGGGCAGCAGCAAGCAGGCACCTCGATGTTACGTTCTGGCAGAACGTCGTACTCTACCCCCAAGATCTTCCGTTCTGGATGCCTGCACATGAACCGAGCAAATCAAAGGAGTAAAAAATGAACTCTATTCTCTACATTGACGATAACGGCAAAGCCGAACTCTACGATGATGACTACAACATCACGATCTTTTGTAAGGACGAGCAGGAGCAGCAGCGGGCTATGAAGCGGCTGGAAGTCGCAAACCGTATGCGCTGGCACCCCGTCACTAAATGCGATGAACACCCGAAGAATAACAAGCCCTATATTGTCAGCATCAAATGGGCCAGCGATTCCGGCAAGATCAACACCGAAAACGCCTTTGCAAAGTACGACGCTTATGAGGACTGCTGGATTCTGGACGATGGCGACGGAACGGTTTTCAACGCCGATTGCGATTCCTATTATTCGCCACTGATGAACGCATCTATCACACACTGGATGGAACAGCCGGAAGACCCGGAAAAAACGGAAGAGGGGGATTCTGAATGAAATGTACTTTAGAAAAGCCGAAACCGTGTCCATTTTGCGGCGAACAGTTGCAACTCGTCACTGAGCTTTCGCCCATTGAAACGGCATCCGGGCAGGCTATCTCCGAATTTCGCATGAATTACTACAAACACACCGAAACGGACAAGTGTCCGCTTGGGTACGGATTTATGCTTGACGCATCTCCTGTCGAAGTCAGGAAGTGGAACACCAGAAAGGAGCAGGCACATGAGAAAGAGAATTGATGCCTATATCCTGCTGGACTTCCTTGAAGGCTGGCGCACAAGGCTTAAAAACGAGCAGATCATCGCCCTGAACGGTATTTGGGCCGCAAAGGTTGAGCAGTCCATCAAAGACCTGTCCATCATCATTGACTTTGTCAAGACCCACACAAAAACCTACACGGACGATAAAAAACAGCCAGCAGAAGTCAACGAGCAAACCATTGAAGCCGTCCGAGACTATATGCTGGACGACCTCAAACAATACGGCGCATCCAGCGTCAAATATCAGTGGACAAAGAGCACCGGCGAAACCGTCACGCTGGAAGTCAGCATCGAAAAGCCTGAACAGGAGGGCAGCCATGAAGAAGCAGCGGGCGATTGACGCCATTGCCCTGTATGAGCAAATTTCGGCCGAGGTCGGCTCCATGTTAAAGCAGCCGCCGGGAATCATCGTGTCGAAGCTCATGGCGATGGTTTTGCAGGCTCCGACCATTTTCCAGCAGCCTGACCCTTGGACGAACGTCGAAGATGGGATGCCGACCGTTCCGGGCGACGTCAACGGCCACGGCGAAATCACCGTCGCCGTCATGTTTAAGACCGAGCAGCGAGTACACACGATGATTTATGAGCGGGCCATCGTCCGCGGCAAAACCGTATACCGCTGGAAATGGCCGTGGGACAGGATTTACAGCGACGGCGGTATTATCCGCTGGGCATACCTGCCGCAGCCGCCCAAAAAACAGGAGGACGCCACCCATGGAACAGTTGAACCGCAATGCTGAACACTACGCCGACCCTACACCCGCAGCAGCCTTGAAAAACATCTATGCCAAAGAGGAAGCCGACCGCCTGCGCAAGATCAGCACAATGATGGCAACGCTGAAACAGGCTGCCGATCTGGCAGGGCTGGAAGTCGTGGGCCGTGTCGTTTTCAGGGACAAGTCCACCGGAAAGGAGTACCGCTGATGAACCGCATCCAGACCGTTATTGTGACCGCTCTGCTGGCTGGAGCTGTTCCGCTGGCCGTACAAGGCAGCATTTTGAACCACCGTATCAATGAGCTGGAAACCTATTACACCATCTATGCCGGCCGCTTTGAAAACTGGTCGAACCGAGCCTTGCAGGACGAGCAGATCATCGAGAACTTGCAGCAGGTCAGCATCACCGCCCAGCAGCAGCCAGCGCCGGAAAGCGGTCTGCCCGCCGGCATGGTCGCCGAATACGTCGGCGAGTACACCTGCACCGCCTACTGTACCGAAAAGCGGTCGCACATCTGCGGCACTGGTACAGGCATCACCGCCAGCGGCGCACCCATCACGGCAGACCTGACCGTGGCCGCAGATCAAAGTCTGCTGCCGTTCGGCACCGTGATCTACATCGAGGACGTCGGCATCCGTGTCGTGCAGGACAAAGGTTCTGGCGTACAAGGCCACCACCTTGACGTGGCCGTATCTGGCAGCCACGACGACGCTCTGCACTGGGCAGGCTACGGAACGCACAAGGTCTGGATTTTGAAAGGGGAGTAAAGCCTTGATACATGGAATCGGAATCAGCCTTACAGCAACGACGTTCGACCTGTCCAAACCATTGGCCGCGATGGCCGAACGTGCAAAGCAGGACGGCTTTGAATTTTACTATACCCGGCACATCGCCGAGGATGTTTTTGAGCTGGAGCTGCGCCGGGACTACATCGGCGTCAAAACCAAAGTGTCCGCTGAATACCTACAAAAGTACATCCCGCACAGTTGCTTAGAGGGCTTTTTGATGGGCGAGTATGACCGCCTGTCCTATATGCTGGGAGCTGTCACCGGCTGCAACAATGCCCCGGAGGACTTGAAATGACCTACAAAGAATTTTTGGAAAACAAGATCGACATCGCGCCGCTGTCCGGCATCGAAATTGACCCGTCGGAAATCAACCCGGTATTGAAGCCCCACCAGCGCACCAGCGTTTTGTGGGCCTTGCGCGGGGGCCGCCGGGGTATCTTTGCCCGGTTTGGCCTTGGCAAGACCGCGATGCAACTCGAATGGTGCAACCAGCTCCAAAAGCACGAGGGCGGGCAAACCCTGATCGTGATGCCGCTGAACGTCATGCCCGAATTTCGGGCCGACGCGGTAAACCTGCTGGGGATGACCGAGCCGCCCTACTGCCGCACTATGGCTGAAGTCAAGGCCAGCGACGCGCCGATCATCCTCACCAACTATGAGCGCGTCCGCGATGGCGATATTGACCCGCACTACTTTACAGCTGTTTCGCTGGACGAAGCGGCCACCCTGCGCAGTTTCGGAAGCAAGACCTATCAGGAGTTCATGTTGAAATTTAAGGGCGTCCGCTACAAGCTCACCAACACGGCCACGCCCAGCCCAAACCGCTACAAGGAACTGATACACTATGCAGGCTTCCTTGAAGTCATGGACACCGGGCAGGCGTTGACACGTTTCTTTAAGCGCGACAGCACAAAGGCAAACAACTTGACGCTTTACCCGGGCCGCGAAAAAGAGTTCTGGATTTGGTGTGCATCGTGGGGCCTGTTCCTGCAAAAGCCCTCTGATCTGGGCTTTTCCGATGCAGGGTACAGACTACCGCCTATGAACATCCGCTATCACAAGCTGCCCAGCATCGAGCGGCCAGACGAATTTGACCCGGACGGCCAAATGAAGCTGGGCCATGATGCCGCAATGGGCTTGACCGACGCTGCAAGGGAAAAGCGCGACAGCATCCAGATCAGAGCCGCCGAGTGCGCCGCCATCGTCAACGAAAGCCCGGATGAACACTTTGTCATCTGGCATGACCTCGAAGATGAGCGCAAAGCTCTGAAAAAGGCCATCCCGGAGATGGTGGACATCTACGGCAGCATGGAGCTTGAAACCCGCGAAAAGCGCGTAATGGATTTTGCACAGGGCCACACCCGGCTGTTCGGCACAAAAAAGAGCCTGTCCGGCTCCGGCTGCAATTTCCAGCGTTTTTGTCACCGGGCGATTTTTATGGGCATCGACTATGAATTTAATGATTTCATTCAGGCCGTGCATAGAATCTACCGCTTTTTGCAGGACAAGCCGGTTATAATCGACATCCTGTACATGGACACCGAAAGCGAAATCCTGCTTGCCCTGCAACGCAAGTGGCATCAATACGACGAACTGAGTAGAAAAATGGAAGAGATCATCAAGGAGTACGGCCTTGGCAGCCTTGCACTTGAATCCCTCAAACGAACGATAGGATGTGAGCGAGTGGAAATCACAGGGAAAAGCTATACCGCCATCAACAACGACTGCGTCGAAGAAATCAAAAACTGGCCCACCGACAGCATCGACCTGTATGTAACCAGCATCCCCTTTGGCAATCATTACGAGTACAGCCCATCTTACAACGATTTCGGCCATAACCCCGACGACAACGCATTTTTTGAACAGATGGACTATTTGACGCCGGAGCTGCTGCGCACCCTCAAACCGGGCCGCGTCGCTGCAATCCACGTTAAAGATCGCGTTCAGTTCGGCAACGTCACCGGGATGGGAATGCCCACGATTGAGCCGTTCCACGCCGATTGCATTTCTCACTTCATCAAACACGGCTTTGCCTATTTCGGCATGATTACCGTTGTGACCGACGTCGTGCGGGAAAATAATCAAACTTACAGGTTAGGCTGGACAGAGCAATGCAAGGATGGCACCAAAATGGGCGTAGGCTGCCCGGAGTACATTTTACTTTTCCGAAAGCTGCCCACCGACCACAGCAAAGGCTATGCCGACGTCCGCGTCACCAAAAGCAAGGAAGAATACACCCGCGCACAATGGCAGCTGGACGCACACGCATTTTGGCGCAGCAGCGGCGACCGTCCTTTTGGCCGCGAAGACCTTGAAAAGGTTCCGACCTCGAAGCTGCAAAGCCTGTACCGCAAGTTCAGCCGCGAGAACGTCTACTCCTACAACGAGCACGTTAAGCTGGCCGAAAGTCTGGATAGGGACGGCCGCCTGCCATCCACGTTTATGGTCGTCGCCCCGGGCAGCTGGGATATGACCGTCTGGGACGACATCAACCGTATGAAGACCCTGAACACCAGCCAGAGCCAGCGGCGCAAGCAGATGCACGTCTGCCCCTTGCAGATCGACATCGTGGAGCGGCTTATCAACCGATACTCCAACCCCGGCGATCTTGTGGCTGACCCCTTTGCCGGACTTTTCACCGTTCCGTATGAAGCAGTCAAGATGGGCCGCAGGGGAAAGGGCGTCGAGCTGAACCCGGACTATTTCCGCGACGGCGTCGGCTACCTCGAAGCAGCAGACGCCCAGCAGAACGCGCCGACCCTCTTTGACCTGCTGGAAAGCATGGAAGGAGCTTGACCATGAGCGTGATGCCTTATGAACGCGCCGCCGAAATCCTCGACCCGGCCCAGGGCGAAAGATTCACCGACATGGAGCCGGTAAACAAAGCCCTCTATATGGGCCGGGATGCCCTGCTGCTGCGAATCCCGCGCAGCCCTTACCCGGATGGCGACAAAAATATTCTGGCCTGCCCCAACTGCGGGAGCGGCGAATACCTGCACAATCAGGATGAAGCCGAGAACACCTGCTGTGGAAAATGCGGGCAGGCTATCAAATGGGAGGACTAACCATGAACAATAAAACCGAAACCCGTCTCTGCCCGTTCCGAATCACCGTTGCAAGGGCACACGAGCGCGCAGCGGATAAAAAATTTTCCGAGAACTCTATAAGGACTGTTTCGGCGATTGCTTCGGCGATGCTTACATGGCAGGCCATTGCCTGCGGCTGGAAAAATCAGAAGAGCTGTGATATAATATTCCCATCAAGCAAAACAGCACGAAAAGCCTGCAACGACGCTTCTTTAATTTTTGGCGCAGACGAATTACAGAATCGCTCACATTTGTGAGTATTTGGTTTGCTCCCGTTATCATGCGGGATGCGATGCTGATCTTGTAACTATTATAGCGCTTCGCCGCTGTAATATCCCGACTCTGTATCCGCAGCGAGAGCATACGCCCCCTGCGGCAGGATGCACGGCTGTTTTCCGTGCGCAGAAAGGAAAAATATTATGCCTTCTTTGACGACCTACAAGCTGCTCAAGCAGGAGCACAACGCCCGGCGGGGCGAGTTCAAGACCGTACACGGCACGGTGCAGACCCCCGCATTCCAGAATGTTGCCACCGCCGGCGCCATCAAGGGCGGCCTGTCTGCCCATGACCTGAAGGACATCGGTGCGCAGGTCATGCTCTGCAACACCTACCATCTGCATCTGCGTCCCGGCGACAAGCTGGTGGCAGAGATGGGCGGTCTGCACAAGTTTACCCGCTGGAACGGCCCCATCCTCACCGACAGCGGCGGATTTCAGGTGTTCAGCCTCGCAAAGCTGCGCAAGATCACCGAGGAGGGCGTGACCTTTGCCTCTCACCTCGACGGCCACCGCATCTTCATGGGTCCTGAGGAAAGTATGCAGATCCAGGCAAACCTCGGTTCCACCATCGCCATGGCCTTTGACGAGTGTGTCGAGAACCCCGCCCAGCACGATTACTCCAAAGCCAGCTGCGAGCGCACCACCCGCTGGCTCAAGCGCTGCAAGGATGAGATGGCCCGCCTGAAGCATGAAGGCATCTCCGTCAACCCCGACCAGTTGCTCTTCGGCATCAATCAGGGCTGCACCTTCGCCGACCTGCGCGTGGAGCACATGAAGCAGATCGCCGACCTGGACCTGGACGGCTACGCCATCGGCGGCCTCGCTGTGGGTGAGCCCACTGAGGTGATGTACGAGATGATCAGCGCGGTCGAGCCCTATATGCCCAAGGATAAGATCCGTTACCTGATGGGCGTAGGCACTCCCGGCAACATCATCGAGGCCGTCTCCCGCGGCGTGGACCTCTTCGATTGCGTCATGCCCAGCCGCAACGCCCGCCACGGCCACCTGAATACCTGGGGCGGCATCATCAACATCAAGAACGCCAAGTACGAGCGTGACGAGCGCCCCATCGACCCCGCCTGCGGCTGCCCGGCCTGCCGGAACTACTCCCGCGCCTATATCCGCCACCTGTTCAAGGCAGAGGAACTGCTGGGTATGCGTCTGGCCGTCATGCACAACCTCTGGTTCTACAATCACCTGATGGAGCGCATCCGCGATGAGCTGGATGCAGGCACCTTTACCGCCTTCCATGACCGCTATGTCAAGCTGCTCGACACACGAATTTGAGATTTAGCCTTGAAACATGCCGGATAAGCGCGTATAATAAAGTCATATGAATTTGAGAGGAGATTTTGCCCCATGCAATTTCTGACTACGACCGAAAGCTACATCAGCCTTTTCTTTACTCTGGCTCTGATGCTGGTGATGCTCTACTTCATGATCTATCGTCCCCAGAAGAAGCAGGAGAAGAAGGATGCTGCAATGCGCTCTTCTCTGGAGATCGGCGATCAGGTCACCACCATCGGCGGCGTCATCGGCCGTGTGGTCGCCATCAAGGACGACACTTTCGTGCTGGAGACTGGCGCTGACCGTGTGAAGATCCGCTTCACCAAGAACGCCATCAGCTCTGTCGAGAAGCTGAACATGGACAACGCCCCCAAGAAGTAATAATTTTCCGGATCCGTGCTTTGAACGCGTCTCCCTGCATACAGTAGGTGCAGGGAGGCGCGTTTTTATGTCTGATACCAAGAAGTTCCCGGCGATAGGGCTGCTGGTCGTTTTCGGAGTGGGCAGTGCGGCAGCAGCCGTGAGCCTGGCAGGGTTCGGCTGGCTGATGGTCAAACAGGGCCTGACGCAGGAGGCTGCTGCTCCGCTGGCCACGGCGGCAGTCTGTCTTGGCAGCTTTCTCAGCGGTCTGCTGATGACCATTCTGCAAAAGGGCAAGGGACTCGTCTGGGGCGCAGCGGAAGGAGCTCTCTTTATAGGGCTGCTTTTTATTCTGGGTACACTGTACCAGAGCGAGTGGGAAACGATGCAGTTCGTCCGGGCAGGGCTTGTCCTGCTGATGGGGGTTCTGGGCGGGGTCCTCGGAATGCTGCGCGCGGAGCGAAAGCGGCGCTGAATGCTCAGTCCACGCTACAGCGGCCATACACAACAAAAGCAGGAGGGAAAAAGCACGATGTGGGTCTATCAGGAAACGAAAACAAATGCAGCGGCGCTTGTGCCGACGCTGCCGGAAGATGCAGCGGGCGAGTCGCTGGCAGAAAAAGAAGCCATGACGCCTGTCTCCGAGCCGTTGGCGGAGCTTCCGCCTCAGAAAGCTCCCCGGCGGAAACCATTCCAGGCCAGCCGGGACTGCATCCTTCTGGCGGCGGCCTATCTCTTCGGTACGCTGATGGCGGGCGTTTTGCAGGCGCTGTGCGACGCTGAAGAGATGGAAACGCTGGCCTATTATCTGGACTGCTGGCGCGGAGTGTTCGCGGCGTCCAGTACAGCACAGGCGGTGGGACTGTTTGGGGCAGAGCTGACTGTCGTCCTCGGGGCGGCGGCAGTGTTCCTCCTGCTGGGGCTTTCGGCAGTGGGGCCACTGCCCATCTTTCTGTTTGCGATGTTATACGGGACAGGCTCCGGCCTGCTCTCGGCGCAGCTTCTGAATGGCCTCGGGGCAAAACAGCTCGTTCTCTTTTTGCTCACCGCCAGCCTGCCGACGGCACTGGCGGCAGGTGCGCTCTGTTTGTTCGGAGCCTCGGCTCTGCAGGTCAGCAGCCGAATCCACGCCTTCTCTTTCGGCAGAGGGGATAAGGGAAGCCATCCGGCAGGAGCACGGCTCCTGGTGGGGCAATTCGCCTTACTGGCGGTCTGTCTCTGCCCGCTCTGCGGTGCGGCCACCGGCCTTGTGTGTCTTGCAAATCGTCTGATGCAGGCCGGATAAGCGCCCGGCTTTCTTGCGGCCTCGGGCCGGATGTGGTATGATAAAGAAAATGATTTTCATGAAATGAAAACAGGGAGTCCAGAATGAAAGAACCGAAGCTGAAAACCGTATACGTCTGCTCCAACTGCGGAGAGACAAGCCCCCGCTGGATGGGCCGCTGCCCCAGCTGCGGCAGTTGGAACACCATGAATGAGGATGTGGTCGCCGAAGCGCCCAAGGCCGGGCTTTCCGGCGGCAAAGCCGCTGCGCCTGTCCGGCAGGAGGGCGTCACCTCGCTGACGGCAAGGCGTCTGGCCGACATCAGCACGACCGAGGAAAAGAGCCGCATCCTGACGGGCATTTCCGAGCTTGACCGCGTTTTAGGCGGCGGCATCGTGTTGGGCGGCGTCGTACTGCTGAGCGGTGAGCCGGGCGTGGGCAAATCTACGATGCTTTTGCAGCTCTGCGGTGCCATCTCCAACCAGCACACGGTGCTGTATATCACGGGCGAAGAGTCCGTCCGTCAGGTCAAGCTGCGTGCGGCCCGCCTGAAAGTCCCGCAGGATAACATCTATCTGGCGGCAGAAAACGACGTAGACGAGATCTGCGGCCTCATCGAGAAGGAAAAGCCGGAACTGGTCGTCATCGACTCCATCCAGACCATGCGGTGCATGGACATCTCGTCTTCGTCCGGCACGGTCAGTCAGGTGAAAGAGAGTGCGGCCCGCCTGCTGGCCGTCGCCAAGAAGCAGGAGATCCCGATGTTTATCGTGGGCCATGTCAACAAGGACGGCGCTATCGCAGGCCCGAAGGTCATGGAGCACATCGTGGATACGGTTCTTTACTTTGAGGGAGACAAAATGCTGCCGTACCGCATCCTGCGGGCGGCTAAAAATCGCTATGGCTCCACCAACGAGCTTGGTATGTTTGATATGACAGGGCAGGGCCTTGAGGAAATCGAAAATCCGTCCCAGATGCTCCTGGAAGGCCGTCCGCTGGGCGTTTCCGGAAACTGCGTCGCCTGTACCATGGAGGGCAGCCGCCCCATTCTCAGCGAGATACAGGCCCTTGCGACCAAGACGAATTTTCCGGCACCCCGGCGAGCCTGCAGCGGTTACGACTACAACCGCATGAATCTGCTCATTGCCGTGCTGGAAAAGCGTGCAGGCTATTTCTTCGGCAATCTGGACGTGTATATCAACATCGTCAGCGGCATCACCCTGCGGGATACCGCCTGCGACCTCGCCGTCTGCCTGAGCATGGTATCGTCGCTTCTGGACTGCCCCGTGAGCGATAAGCTCATCGCCATCGGTGAAGTCGGCCTTGGCGGCGAGGTGCGCAGTGTACCGAATCTGGAGCAGCGTCTGCGGGAAGCGGAACGTATCGGCTTTGAGCGTGCCGTCGTACCAAAGCACAGCCTTGCACATCTGAACGCCGCCGATTATCCCGGCATGAAGCTTGTCGGTGCCGCCTATATCTCGGACGCCATCCATGCCCTGAAATCTGACCGTCTGTGACCATAAAAAGAGGAAACCATGTCGATTTATCTGGACGAGAAAAATCCCGAAAAACATAAGCCTTTTGATGATGCCTCGCCGGACATCGTCGCGTATGTGCGCTATCTGGAAGTCATCGCAGGCAAAAGCCCCAACACGGCCTTCAGCTATTACTGCGACCTGCGCAATTTCAGCCGCTTTATGAAGCGCCGGCGCGGCCTTGTAACAGACGATACCGAGATAAAGGACATCGACCCCAAGGGGCTCGATACGGCTTTCTGGGGCAGTGTGACCAAGGAAGACGTTTATGAGTATCTGTACTTTCTGAACAGCGAGTGCGGCAACAAAAAGTCTTCGACGGCCCGGCGGCTGGCAAGTCTCCACGGCTTTTATGATTATCTGGTCGATCAGGTCGACCTGCTCAAAGAGAACCCGACGGCATCCATCAAGCCGCCCAAGCAGGATAAAGTCCTGCCCAAATATCTGACCGCAGAACAGTCGATGGACTTGCTGGAAAGCACCCAGACCCAGAGCGATTTCCCGGAGCGGGATTACTGCATGGTCGTGCTGTTTCTGAACTGCGGGATGCGTCTTTCGGAACTTGTCGGCATGGACCTCGGCGACATCGACATGGAACAGCGGCAGATCCGTTTGTTCGGCAAAGGCCATAAAGAGCGGATGGTCTACCTGAATGATGCCTGCATGGAGGCATTGCAGATCTATCTGAACAAGCGCAACACGATGGAGGGTCTGAACCCCAAAGAGAGAGCTGTCTTTATCACCCGGCGGCGCAAGGAGCGAATCTCAAACCGCAGGGTAGAGCAGCTGGTCACCGGCGCTATGAAAGCAGCGGGTCTGCGTGGTTTTTCCACCCATAAGCTCCGCCATACTGCCGCGACGCTGATGTATCAGACTGGCAACGTGGATATTCTGACCCTCAAACAGCTTCTGGGCCACAGCAGCGTCGGCACAACACAAATTTATACACATCTGCAGGAATTTCAGGTGCGTGCAGCGATTGAGCAGAATCCGCTGGGTGAAGTTAAGAAGGCAAGCTTGGATACAACATCGAAGGAGACAGGGGAGAGCAAGGGGGAATTTGCCGATCCTTCATCGGATGAGCCTGAAAATGATGCACCGGACGGCCCGATGGAGGCCTTTGAGGGTGCCGCACAGGAAGGTTTCCGGGTGGATGTTTCGAGCCTTGCGAATACGAATGAACCCGAATGAACCCACACGATTTTTCAAAGGTTATTCGGTGTGAATGCTTCGATTTAAGGACATTCCAGAGGTTCTGAGACTTTACGAGAAAAATCAGAAGCTTCAGCTGGGATATATTGATGGAACCACGCAGACTGACTGAACGCTCTTGAAAAATATGAGCGGCTGGAATCAAAAAGTGATGGCTATTGAAGTCAGAAAAGTTTTTACAGACAACAGCGGAACGAGTGTAAAACAAAAAAGCTGACAAAAACATACAAAGCAATGCATTCAAATAACACAACTATACAAAATGCGAAAAAACGGCTCAGCCAGCCCAAAAGGCTCAGGAGCCGCCGGAAAGGCCTGAAACCCGAAAAAGAGGGCTTTTTCGCTCCCCTATATTTCGTATAACCTGCATTATACGAAATATTATAAAAATCAAAAACAGAGGCCCCCTTCTCCTGCGTTCCGTCATCGGTGCAGGTTTTGGGAGCCTCTGCTGTTCTTTTATATCATTTCGTTTGGGACGTGTGCATCGCCTGCCAAGCAGGCATCATAAAATACAGCTGGACAAGACCGCTTTCATGCGAGCGTCCATTGCATCAGACTTTACAGTGGTGTATCCAGCGGCTGTGTTCCGAAGTACGCGCAGATCGCTTCATAATAAACGCGCGCCACTGTCTTACAGCCTTCTTCGCTGCCAAACTGTGCAACGTCCTCTTCGCTGGTCACAAAGCACTGTTCTGCCAGAACCGCCGGACAGTTTACATCTTCCAATAAGGTAAAGCTTCGCTCGTCCCTTACTTCGGTATGGGTGCTCTCTACGAGCTGCTTTACCTCGCCCTGATAATAAATGTATCGGATGCCGCCGTGGCCGCGGAGCTTTGCGCCTGCGGCCTGCATTCCCTGCGCCAGCTGCTGCGCGAAGTAATAGCTCTCCTGATGCCATGTACGGCCCGGGACGGACGGATAACACTCAAAGCCTGCAGCGGCAGAGCCCTCCGGCGCGGAGTTGCCGTGGATGGACAGCAGCAGCTGCGGGCTTTTGGCATTGATGGCCTCTGCCCGCTCGCTGGGTTTTGCGGTGACATCATAGCTTTCACGGGAACGCAGCGGGATGTAATTAGGGTCGGCCTCCAGCAGCGCAAGCAGAGCCTCGGAGGTCTGGGCCGTCATCTCTTTTTCTTCGACGACTCCCCTTGCGCCCGGGTCGCTCCCGCCGTGGCCTGCATCAATGCAGACCCGGTAAGGCGGGTCGCCCACCACAGGCCGGAAAGGTTCTTCCCCGCTCTCATTTCGCCCGAAGCCGAACAGCGCTGCTTTCCAAAGGAAAAATGCTGCACTGAAGCAGACGACGCACACCAAAAGGCCGATGACCGTCGCAGCGGACGGGCCGCCCTGTCTTCTCCGGCGTGAGTGTCTCGGATTTGAACGTCCTGCCATCGGTTTACTTCAGCTCGACAACGGTCACGCCGCTCTCGCCCTCGCCGTAACGGCCCAGACGGAAGCTCTTGACCATTCGGTTTCCCCGCAGATGCTTATGGATCGCCGTGCGCAGTGCGCCGGTACCATTGCCGTGGATGAGATATACCACAGTCTGGCCGTTCAAAATCGCACGGTCGATGAAGGAATCCACCTCCGGCAGCGCCTCGTCTACGGTAAGACCCAGCAGGTTGCATTCCATCTTTGCTGTGCGCTGTACGCGCTCTACCCTGCCATTGGGCCGGTTAGCATCGCCGGTCAGGCGGGAGTAACGCTGCTGTGCCTTGGTCTGAGGCTTCGTCTCCTTGACCAGCTTTTCCGGCTGCTTGAGGCCCTTGAGCGGCACTTTCGTCTTGATGATGCCGGCCCGTACGAGAACATCGCCGTTTTTATCCGGCAGAGAGAGCACGGTAGCCAGCTGGTTCAGTTCTGCGATGCAGACCTCCTGCCCTACCTTGACTTCCTTCAGCGGCACGAACTCCTTGACCGGGTTGTGTACCACTTCAGTCCCCATAAAGAGCTTTTCGGACTCTTTCTTGGCGATCTCACGGGCGCGCTGGGCCTTCTGCTGGGTGCTCATCCGCTCGTCTTTCTGGAGCTGGCGCAGCTCATCCGTCAGAGCGTAGGCCTTGCTCTCGACCTCCTGCGCCAGTGCGCGGGCCTTGGCGCGGGCAGCTTCCAGCTCATTCTCGCCCTGCTGGATAAGCTCATCGCGCTTCTGACGGGCTGCATCCAGCTGGTGGGCGGCCTCGTTTTTCAGGCCTTCCACCTCGTCCTGACTGGCCTTGAGCTGGAGCTTCAAATCATCCAGCTGGCCCAGAACGGCGTCCAGGCGCTTGTCTTCTGCGGACAGATGCTGTTGTGCAGCCTCAATGACCCGCTCCGGGATGCCAAGCTTTTCGCTGATAAGGAAAGCGTTGGACTTGCCCGGAACGCCGACGCTGAGCTTATAGGTGGGGCGCAGCGTCTCCAAATCGAACTCGCAGCTGGCGTTGACGACGCCCTTTGTCTCGAGAGCGAACACCTTCAATTCTGCATAGTGCGTTGTGGCCATCAGGAGCACACCGCGGCGGCGCAGCTCTTCGATGATGGCAACAGCCAGTGCCGCACCCTCCGCCGGGTCGGTACCGGCACCAAGCTCGTCCAGAAGCACCAGCGTGTGGGGCATGGCAAGCTCAAGGATGCCGGTGATCTTCTTCATATGACCGGAAAAGGTGGACAGGCTCTGCTCGATGCTCTGCTCATCGCCGATGTCCACAAGGAACTCGTCGAAGACACAGATCTCACTGCGCTCATCCGCCGGGATGAGGAAGCCGCACTGTGCCATCGCGCAAAGCAGACCGGCCGTTTTCAGAGTGACGGTCTTACCGCCGGTGTTGGGGCCGGTGATGATGAGCGAATCATATTCCCTGCCCAGCGAAATATCGACAGGAACACACTTCTTTGCGTCGATGAGCGGATGACGCGCCCGGATGAGCGAGAACGACGTATCCGTCCGGACAGTGGGTTTGAACGCCTTCATATCCAGTGCAAGGCGGGCTTTTGCAAGCAGGACGTCGATTTCCAGCATGGCCTTATAGCTGTACTGGAACTGCGGCTCAATGGCTGCGACCTGACCGGTAAATGCTACCAGGATACGCTCGATCTCCTGGGCTTCCTGTGCGCGGTACTGTAAAATGCGTGCGTTTGCCTCCACAACAGCCTGAGGCTCGACGAAGACGGTCGCACCGGTAGACGAGACGTCATGGATGATACCGCTCACCTCACCGCGATACTCGCTTTTGACAGGAACGACATAACGGCCATTTCGGATGGAGACGACGCTCTCCTGTAAGTACTTGGAGGTGTCCATATTCCGGACCATGCTTTCCAGACGGTCGCGGATGCTGTTTTCAGTCGCACGGATCTTCTTGCGCAGGTCGTTCAGGGTGTGCGATGCCGTATCTGCCATTGCATCCGGTGCAAGGATGGCACTCGAGATCTGCTGCTCGAGGCCCGGCTGAGGAGCCAGCGCATAGAATAAGTCGTCCGTCGGAAGTGCATCGTGTTCCGAAGAGCCGTACCAGCTGACGAGATTCTGAAAGTTGCGAAGCGCACCGGCCACCATCAGCAGTTCACCCATTGAGAGGACACCGCCCTTGACGGCGCGGGCGGCCAGCTGACTGACGCCCTCTACTCCACCGAAGCGGGGCGAGCCGTTCTTGATGAGCAGTGAATTGATGGCATCGGTCTGTTCCAGCGCATACCGCACTTCATCGGGGTCGCACTGAGGTTCGATGGCAAGGAGCTTTTCGCGGGACTCTTTGCACACACAGCCCTCCGCCGCCCGGGCAATGATCTTGTCCAGTTCCAGCGTTTTCAAATAACTTGTTTCCATAGTAATTCCTTATATCAAATCGATTTCAAATGGTTATGGCAGGACGGATTTCAAAAAGGCGTAGCTTTTCAACGGCTTGTCCAGATGGGTCAGCGCATATTGCTCTGCTGCTGTAGAGAGTTTCGCCAGACTGCCGACGGAAATACGGAAGCCGAATATCTTTTTATCTTCTACCAGACAGATATGCCGCAGCGCAAACAGCGCCCCGGCGTCCAGATTGCACTTCTTCCCCGCCTTTTGGGCGCAGGATTCGCAGAGCAGACAGCCCTCCGCCGGGTCGAGATAAAAGGCAGGGCCGTCGTAAGTGCCGCAGTCGCGGCAGTAGACCAGCTGCGGCAGAAATCCGCATTCGCTCATGGTACGCAGCTCAAATACGGCCTTGATGACCCTGAGGTCGGCCTTTTTCTCGCTTATCATGTAAAAACAATTCAGGAGAAGTCTCAGTTCTTTTGCGGCTTCGTCTCCTGTGGGCGAAAGCGCCGAGGCCATTTCCGCCATATACATGGCAAGGCTCATCCCCTCGATGGAGGACGAGATGCCGTGGAAGACGTTTTTGACATCCGCCTCTCGCACTGTATACATATTCCGTCCGGGGACAAGCACGAACTCCGAGTAACAAAAAAGCCCGCAGGCGCTGAACAGTTTGCTTTTCAGCCGCAGGCTGCTCTGCGCAGAGGCCGAGATGACTCCCAGCCCCGGCGTCAGAAGCGTGATGATCCGGTCTGATTCTTTATACCGGGTCTCTTTCAGGACAAGGCCCGGGGTCACAATGGTATCCATCTGTTTTTTCTCCTGCCGGGGCGGTGAGCCGCTGCTGAGCGAGCTGCCGCCTGTAGTCCAGATAACACAGAATATCACCGGTGCAGGCAAACGTCTGCCAGCTGAGTTCCACATCCATCGGACAACGCTCCCTTCTTTAAGGTATAGTATCACCTCTAGGGTACTGCGCTATCCCCGGGAAATCTGTCCTGTTATGAGGCTCAGCGGTTGGGCTGCTGCTTAAAACCGAAATTGTTGAGCATGAACTCATTATCGCGCCAGTCGGCTTTGACCTTCACCCAGCACTGTAAGTTGACACGGCAGCCGAGGAATTCTTCGCAGTCGGTGCGGGCTGCACTGGCGATCTTCTTCAGCATCGCGCCGCCCTTGCCAATGACCATGCCCTTGTGGCTCTCCCGCTCACAGTAGATGTTCACGTCGATGTCCACAAGGTCGGTGCCGGGGCGTTCCTTGAAGCGCTCGACCACGACCGCAATGCCGTGCGGGATCTCGTCGCGCATATAGAGCAGAGCCTTTTCACGGATAACTTCCGCTACAAGCTCCTTCTCAGGCATATCGGTGTAGGCATCATCGTCAAAATAATGCGGGCCTTCCACGGCATAGCGGCTCAGGGCGTCGAACAGTTCCTCACAGTGGTCATTATCGCGGACACTGACGGTATAGACATCATCAAAGACGCCCAGGGCCTTCAGCTCCGCCTTGCGGGCCTCGAGGTCCGCCGGGTCCTTGACGAGGTCGGTCTTGTTGATGACCGCGATGGCCGGGCCGCCCTTTTTCAGAGCCTCGACCAGAACCATCTCCGATTCATTCAGCGCGCCGTAGGGCTCGAACAGCATCATGGACACATCGACGTCAGCAATGGAGTCGCTGGCCGTCTTGTCCATCCGTTTGCCCAGCTTATTGTGGGGCTTATGTACGCCGGGAGTGTCCAGCAGAACGTACTGCAGAGGCCCCCGGGTGATGACGCCAGTAATACGGGTACGGGTGGTCTGGGGCTTGGAGGTGACGATAGCAACCTTCTCCCCCACCAGCAGATTCGTCAGGCTGGACTTGCCCACGTTCGGGCGGCCAATGACCGCCACGAACACAGAGGATGTATCATAATGGCCCTGGATCGGTGTTTCGTTTTTCAAAATAGAACTCCTGTCTTTTTATTCCGTGTAGCTCACCGTGCGGGGCAGACCCAGTTGGATGAGGACAGCTTCTTCCTTCTCACGCATCCGCATGGCTTCCAGACCGCCGTTCTCGTGGTCATAGCCCAGCAGATGGAGCATGGAGTGGACCGTCAGGAAAGCGACCTCTCTCTGCAGCGGATGGCCGTAGAGAGTCGCCTGCTCCTGTGCGCGCTCCATGCTGATGACGATGTCACCCAGCATCTTGCAGCCGTTGTTCTCGTCCACGTCATAGACGCCGTTCTCACCCAGAGGGAAGCTCAGCACATCCGTGGGCATCGGCTTGTTGCGGTACTGGTTGTTCAGCTCAGCAATGGCTGCGTTGTCCACGAAGGTCACGCTGATCTCCGCCGGGTCGTCAAAATGCTCATATTCCAGCACAGCATTGCAGGCGCGGCGGATGAGGATGCGAAGGCCCGAGGGGACCTTGATCGCTTTCTGCGAGTTGGTGATCAAAACTTTATTGGACATAAATCGTCCGCTCCTTTCGTTTCTACATTCTATTGAGCGAATGCCCCCGGTTTCTGTGGTATGCCGCCGGGGTTGTTTTTTTCAGTGTTTAGCCGGGTGGGCAGCGGCCTCGTAGGCTTTGATGATCTCCTGCACCAGACGGTGACGCACCACGTCTTTTTCGGTGAAGTAGCACTGCGCGATGCCGTTCACGCCCTTGAGCACCTGAAGTGCATCCACAAGGCCGCTGCGGGTGCGGTCGGGCAGGTCGATCTGAGTGACGTCGCCGGTAACGACCACTTTAGAGCCGACGCCCATGCGGGTGAGGAACATCTTCATCTGCTCCGGGGTGGTGTTCTGCGCTTCGTCGAGGATGATGAAGGAATCGTCCAGCGTCCGGCCGCGCATATAGGCCAGCGGTGCAACCTCGATGATCTGCTTTTCCACCAGACGCTCATAGGTCTCTGCGCCCAGCATATCGAACAGGCCGTCGTACAGGGGCCGCAGATAGGGGTCTACCTTCTGCTGCAGGTCACCCGGCAGAAAGCCCAGCTTCTCGCCTGCCTCCACCGCCGGGCGGGTCAGCACGATGCGGGAGACATCTTTGGCCTTGAACGCCTTGACAGCCATGGCCACAGCAAGGTAGGTCTTGCCGGTACCCGCCGGGCCGACGCCAAAGGTGATGGCGTTGTTCCGGATGGAGTTGAGGTACTCTTTCTGGCCCAGGGTCTTGGGACGGATGGGCCGGCCTTTGACCGTCACCGTCACGAAGTCTTCGGTCAGCTCCCGGACGCGCTTTTCCTCGCCGTCATGCGCAAGGCTCAGGCAGTAGCGCACCGTCTGGTCTTCCAGCGGCGTATGGTTCTCGATAAGGAGAAGCATCCCCTCCACAGCACGGGCCGCAGCTGCAACATTGGCCGGTTCGCCTGAAATGCGCAGCATCGTACCGCGGCACACCGCCGTCACCGAAAATTCTTTCTCCAGCATACGGATGTTCCGGTCACAGTTCCCGAATACGGCGGCTGCGATCTCTACGCTGTCTAATTCAATGCTCTTTTCTGCCATGCGGCTCCTCCTGAATGTCACTAGATTCTGCTTCTATTGTACCACCAAAACAGCGCGAAGAAAACTATGAAAATTGCACAAAATTTTTCAACCGCATATGGCGGTTTGGCAGAGCACTCGAAACCTGCTCTATCAGCCTTTTCAAAGTCGTCTTTAGGACAGCTGCTTCGTTTGCATTGCTTTCCCCGGAGGCTTGTGCTATACTTTGCTCAGAGGCCTCCGGCAATCTACTCCTTGAATCTTCGGATTCTACGTGGGTACCACCGGAGGCTTCTACCGATTTTGTAAATGGCACACCTTCAATCTTGACGTTTTGCCCATGATAGGATATAACTACCTATAGAGCCATAGCGTTGCAGTTCAATAGGCAATCGGAAGCCTAACGACTTCAACAACGCTGTGGTTCTTTTTTGTCTGCGGAAACATACAACACCTCACTTCGAAAGGCATTTTCGCAGCCAAACAAAAATCCCCGAAAAGCTAGGCGCGGAGCCACTTTTCTGGGATTTTTGTTGTTTTATATTCTGTTACTCCTGCATATAAGCCAGTGCCTTATCGAACAGCGGCAGATATTGGCTTTCGATACGGTCAAAAATCGCTCTTGCAGTCGCCTCATCATAAATATGACTGGTCAAATTGCGGTCGTTCAGCAGCTCCAGCCACACTTTCGAATCCTCTATCATGCCGAAAGCAAAAGCCTGCTTGATGACCTCTTTCGGACTGTTGATATTGGTATATCCCTGGTCGAGCAGATATTCCCTCATAGTTTTCCATGCAAGTTCCGTGCAAAACTCAAAGCGCTGGATGGCACCATCCCGCACAGAATCCAGCGGGTATTTCTTATAATCATCCAATGCCTCACGCAGCCGCTTCACAGCTTCCTTAAGATAGTTATATTTTTCATGCAGCTTATCCATCAGCTCTACACCATCCTTTTCAATGTTTGCAACAAAGGCGGGATTCATCCCGTCCTGCATATGGACAATATCAAATTTCAGCAGCGTGGGCAGGTCTTCGCATTCCATCCAAAATTCTGCTCGGTTGTCTGGCGGCATCCCGTACACGGCCAGATCCATGTCGCTGTTGGGGCGGTTGTCCCCTCTGGCCCGTGAGCCAAACAGCACGAGCCGCTTTGCCCCGAATCGCCGGGCCAGTGCAGCCAGCCGCAAATACAATTCATCCATATTCCCTGCTCCTTTTATACCTGATATGGTCCAGCTGATAATGCAAGCTTTAATTACTGAAGTCCTGAGGCTCATCTGAATTGCGGTGAGAAGGCAATCATTCTACTTTAGAGGGAGCCTTTTGGGAAACTGCCTCTTTTTTACGTTGTCAGCTTTTCTGCTATACGCTCGAGTAGTTCCCAGTCCTTCGGCTCTAAGTCGGCCAACATGACAACCAATCGCTTACGAAATTCTTTGTCGTCATTACGTGCAATCTCTGCAGCAAAGTCCATAATTTTATCGCTGGCGGCAGTTGGCGCTGCGAACATTTCACCTTCTCCGGTGCGCAGCCATGATTCATTGACGCCAAATTCGCGGCAGATGTCACTAATTGTACGTTCACTGGGAGATTTAGCACCAGAACAAAGTTCGGATGCAAACGGCTGTGAAATGTGCAACCTGTTTGCAAAGTCGATTCTTTTTAATCCAAGCTCTTCAAGAATTTTTTTAATACGTTCGTTCATCGGTTTTCGCCCCCCTTACAATCTGCATTGTATCACGCGGGTAAAGCCATGTCAACAAAAGAGTATAGCTCGGCTATGATTTTGTTCTTATCGATGCCACTTGGCTATTCCGTAGTTACTTACAGATAAAGCCAAACAAAAATCCCCGAAAAGCCAGGCGCGAAGCCGCTTTTCGGGGAGTTTACTTTGGAGCTACTGATCCGATTCGAACGGACGACCTGCTCATTACGAGGCCGTCAATA